>Ga0114931_10000091_pt1 | contig 93361 bp, 76 predicted proteins | sample 2SBtaG_FD_89579 | JGI IMG/M metagenome (GOLD analysis project Ga0114931, IMG submission 89579) | Deep subsurface microbial communities from Kolumbo volcano to uncover new lineages of life (NeLLi) - 2SBTROV14_V59a metaG | ecosystem: Environmental > Aquatic > Marine > Volcanic | place: Kolumbo...
CCACGTACCTACAGGATTGGACCATCGCCACCGATGTTCCCCAAGGTGGCGCGGGCCTGTGGCGCCTCGACGCGAGCGTGGCCGGATCGGGAGTCACCGGCGATCTGTTGGCCCATTCAATTGATACTGCCGAGTGGCTCAACGGCCTTATCAAACGGGTGACCGCCGCCACCGAAACATTCGTCAAACAGCGCGTCCATGCCGAAACCGGAGATGTGCGGCCGGTGAGCATCGACGATGCGTGCATGTTTCTGGCGGTCTTCGAAAACGGCTCGATGGGTACCTTTGAAAGCACTCGCTACGCCCGGGGGCGAAAGAACTACAACACCTTCGAACTCAATGGAGAACGAGGTAGCGTCTACTTCGATCTCGAAGATCCACACATTCTTCAATACTTCAAATACGCCGACCCTTCGACGGGCGAAAAGGTCGAAAGCCATCTGACGGGTTGGCAGCGGATCAACGTCACCAATCCCGAGCATCCGTATATGGACCACTGGTGGGTCCCCGGCTGCACGATCGGCTATGAGCACACGTTTATCAATGCGTTGGCCGATTTTTTTAGCAGTCTTTCTAGTGGCGAAAAGGTGCAGCCCGACTTCCGTTGCGCCATGCACACGCAAAAGGTTTGCGACGGTGTGCTGGCTAGCGCCGCCAGCGGTCAATGGGTCGACATCGATTGACGATGGACAAGGATTAGAGATGGGCATAGTGGACGACCGATATGAACTATTTTGCTCACGGTCGGCACTTCGTCGATGATGCTTATTTCTTGGCCGGCACGGCGCTGCCGGATTGGCTCGGCGTGGTCGACCGCCGTATTCGGTTACGTTCAAGGGACGTGGCTCCCTTTGTCGAGTCGAGCGACTCTCGTCTCGCGGCGATCGCCCGAGGTGTGACGCGGCATCACGAGGACGATGCTTGGTTTCATGCCACGGCGGCGTTCACCGAAGTCTCCTGGGATCTGACCGATCGTGCGCAAAGCGTGTTGCCCGATGACGAGGGCTTTCGACCCAGCTTTTTGGGACATATCCTCGTCGAAATCCTGCTCGATTCGGTCCTGATTGAAGAAGATCCAAGCCAGCTTGAAGCCTATTGTGCCGCGCTCGATTCGCTCGATGCTGAAGTGGTTGAGCGACTTGTCGGCCAAATGGCTGCCTGGGAGGTCCGACGGCTGGCTCATATGTTACCACGGTTTTCTCAAGAACGATTCTTGTCCGACTACCGTGACGATGCCAAACTATGGTTTCGTCTGAATCAGGTCATGTGTCGCGTTGGTTTACCGGCGCTGCCGTCCCGATTCCAAACGATTTTTCCAGCGGCACGGAAATTGGTTGGCCGATTTCGCGACGATCTTCTAAGACGGCCACAACCGCTTCCAGGAACAACAACACTTTCAACTCGTGAGGAATCGCCATGAAGTTCGGCATGAACATGTTGCTTTGGACCGACAACATCGAAGAGGCCCATCTGCCGGTGCTCTCGGAGTTGAAGTCGCTCGGCTACGAGGGTGTCGAGTTACCGCTGTTCGAGTTGGATGTGGACCACTACGCCGCGTGGGGACGACGACTCGATGATCTCGGTCTCCAACGCACGGCGGTCACGGTGCGAGGTCCCGAGGATAATCCCATCAGCTCCGACCCGGCCATTCGCGCCGCGGCGGTCGCGGCCAACAAGAAAACGTTGGAGTGTTGCCAAGCGCTTGGTGTCACAACGTTGTGCGGTCCCTATCATTCGGCCTTGGGGGTGTTCAGCGGCGCGGGACCAACCACCGACGAGTGGAAGTGGGGAGTCGACGTCATGCGACAAACGTCGGAGTACGCCGCCACGTGTGGCGTGACACTCGCCTTGGAATACCTCAATCGATTCGAGTGTTATCTTCTCAACTCGGCAAGCGACACATTGCGGTTCGTCCGAGACGTCGGGCATCCGAATTGCAAGATGATGTACGACACGTTCCATGCGCATATTGAAGAGAAAGATCCCGCAGCGGCCATTGAGACGGCCGCACCCGAGACCGCGCACGTACATATCTCGGAAAATGACCGCAGCACCCCTGGGGCCGGGCAGGTCAACTGGGGGCTGACCTTCGACTCGTTGAAGGCGACCGGATACGACGGCTGGTTCGTGATCGAAGCCTTCGGATTGGCCCTGCCCCGGCTGGTTGCCGCCACGAAAATTTGGCGACGGATGTACGAAAGCGAGATGCAACTCGCTCGCGATGGATTAAAATTCATGAAGGAGCAATGGGCCGCCCGGGCTTAGTGGCTGCTTCACCACGGAGTTCGAGATTTGGTCCAAGTGGCGCGATCGAGAGACACTTCATGATGTTCAAATCCTTAACTTCGCGGTCGACGTGTGCCGCCTGCTCACTCGCCGTCGTGCTGTCTCTTAGCAGTTGGCTATGGCCCCCGGATCGCACATCGAGCGAGGTGGTCGCGGCCGACAAAGACAATCAAGAATTGCTCGATCCGGCCGCCTGGGGTAAGGACCACGTGGGGCTCGAGGTGCCAGAGTACATCGAAGGCGGTGAGTGTCTGTTCTGCCATCGCAACGACGTGGGTGCTTCGTGGGGTACCGATCCGCACAACCACACAATTCACGAAGCGAACGAAGACCATCCCGCGATGCGGGCACTGCGTTCAAAAGCGTCGACCTCGCCGATTGCAAAGGAAGTCGAACTCATTTTGGGAGACCGACGACAGAGCTGCTTTCTCAAGTATACCGGCGAGTATGGAAAACTAGCTCTGCTCACGGTACGGGCGGACAAACGACGTGGGCGACGATTCCGTCTCTCGGGAGATGTTGCCAACCCCGGGTGGCTAACCGAGAAGTTTGCCGACCGCTGTGCCGGGTGTCACGCAACCGGGGTCGACGGCAGCGATCGAACGTTCATCACGGTGGGCCACGATTGCTATGTCTGTCATGGCGATGCGCCGTTGGATCATGCAAACGAGCCGGAACTGATGCCGCTGTCCACAGCCAGAAAAGATGCGCCCCGCGTGGTGGTTTCGATCTGTGCTCAATGTCACATCCGCTTCGGGCGTTCGCGAAGCACGAAACTGCCTTATGCCAACAACTTCGTGGCGGGCGACAACTTGTTTCGCGACTTCGAGGCCGACTTCGACAAAGCCGACGACCCGAATATCAGCCCCGCCGATCGCCACGTGATGGAAAACGTGCGTGACGTGGTCCTTCACGACAACAAAGAATTGACCTGTCTCAGTTGTCACGATGTCCATGGCAATTCGACCGCGAAGCACGACAAACTGCCCGACGGTCCATCGTGTGTCACATGCCACGACCCCGGGCAATCGAAGAAATCGCACCGCATGTATGAGGTTCACAGCGTATTGTGCGGGTATTGATGGCCCGGCGTCCGGTATGCTTTCCGCCGACGGTGAATCATGGCTTTGACAGCAAAGCGGATCCTCGCTGGGATGGTATATAGTTCCATGACGTAAACGCGGGGGATGGTCAATTTTCCCCTTTGCTGAAAAGGGCATTGTTCGGGCGATCGCGATATGGATGCCACATTTGAAGTTGAACCGATGCTTCCCGATGGCGTGCGCTATACCTTGCCGGTTCGCCAGTTGGGGCCTCTACGCTTTTTCGGGTTGGTTTCAACGCTTGTGGGCATCGCGTTCACGGCTGGCAGTGGTTACTCGATCTATTCCACACTCACGGGCATGGTTGGCGCCAAGGGTGCCTTCGATTGGTTTAATGTGATCGAAACCATCTTTGAATTGCCGTTTCTGTTGGTTGGTTTTTTCTTGATGAGCCTCTGGCAGTTCGCGCGACGCGGACACAACGTCATCACACTGTGCGATGGCGTTCTGACAACCACCGAACGAGCCGGACCGTTTCACTGGAGCTGGCGGCGACGCGTGGAGGAGATTACCGGGCTGGCGGCTTATAAGGCACCGGTCAAGGAAAACAATCAGCCCGTGACATCCGGACCGCTGGCGAATATCGGGTTCATCAAGGTAAATACCGGCGACCAACGGCGGTTCATCCTCGCCGTGGGCTACCCCTATTCGCTGTGCGTCGCGGTTGCCAAAGAGCTTGGAGAACGCCTCGACGCGAAAGTTGAGTTACCCGAAGTGCCGTGGGAGTTTGAAGGAGACCACTCGACCGCGGTGCTTCAAGGTGATCCGCTGAGTCAGCCGCCGGCAAGCGACATTGTTGTAAGCGCCTTTGAGGACGGGGTCACCTTGAAGATTCCACCGGCAGGGTTGAAAAAGGGTTCCAAGGGATTGTTCGGTTTTTCCTTGCTGTGGTGCGGTTTCATGGTGATCTTCACCGGTGCTTTCGTAGCCACCGGTTTCGCTGCCGACAAGAAAGACCTTGGAGAAAACGCATGGATATTCGTCGCCTTTATCACTGTGTTTTGGCTAATCGGTTTTGCGATGATGACGGGCGCCGTGAGCATGGCGCGACGGCGAGCCGTACTGGCCGTCGTCGACGATTCGTTGATGGTCCTTCAAGTTGGGCTGTTCGTGTCGAAGCGACGCGAGTGGACGCGCGCGGAGCTTGAATCGATTCGACTTGGTCCCAGCGGCATGACCGTGAACGACGTCCCCGTCATGGAATTGCAGATCCACCCTCGTTCGGCCAAAAAAATCGGTATGCTTTCAAACCGCGACAACGACGAGCTGCGATGGATCGCCGACGTGTTGAGTAGATCGCTACGCCTGGGTCCGGAAGAAGCGGTCGATCAGGAAGAGCGTCAAAGTTCGTAGTGCATGAATCGCTACGGCGATCATTCCGCCGGCGATGACGCCCCGGGAGCAAGACCGCGAAAATCCATGTGCTGTTCGAGCACGGAACGATACTCTGTCACGTCGACGTCGCGTTCGCTACAGATCAACATTAGTGTACCGTCGCTAGTGAAGTTCTCATCCCACTGGCGAACTTGCTCATCGCTCCAACTGGGGTCGTACTGTGTGAGCCGCTCGTCCGAGAGGCGGCTAAAATAGGTGCGGAGATTGATGTCGGTTTCGTCCATTTCCATGTCGGCGGGCAGGCGTTCGTAGTTGATTTCGTTATCGCTCATCGTTTAAATCCTCGTTGCTGGCTGAAACGATTCCAACCCCCACGCGTGTCGACGGTGGTCTCGTTCATCGTTTCTGGCGAAAACATGGACACCGTCACCTTCCAGTTTAGGGGCGTTGCAGCCGGCTTCAAGCGGATTGCCCACTCGATCTGATAGAAACATCGTTCCGAAATAGAAAGCGACTTGCCTCGGTCACCACGGTTCGACAGAATGGTGGTTCGTGGGTAGACCGTGCCGTGACAATCAAGTCGAACGATTCACCAAGCAACGGGAATGAAAGTGATGAGTGATACCGGATTTCAGTCATTCCAGGAATTCTGGCCGTTCTACCTAGGAGAACATAGTAATACGGTCAACCGCTGGTTTCACTTCACGGGCACATCGCTCGTGTTCGCTCTCTTCGTGACGATCCTGATCAGTGGCCAGTATTGGCTACTTTTGACCCTGCCAATTTGTGGTTACGGATTTGCCTGGGTAGGGCACTACTTGATTGAACACAACCGCCCCGCCACGTTCAAGCATCCGCTGTGGTCGCTGATTGGCGACTTCAAGATGTGGTGGCTCATGATCACCGGTCGTCTGCGTGGTGAAATCGAACGGCTCACCGCCGCGGCGCAATCGCGATAGAGAGTTTCTCGCCACGGCTAGAGAAGGATACCCAAACGCCGGGCTCGAATCCTCAGGGCTCGCTCGAAATAAAAGACCGGCACCCTTGGCTTGGTGCGTGCCCAGAAAAACGTTGATTGCACGAGACGCTTCGGCAGGATTCCCAGTTCAACAAACGTCACGACGCGAGCGATGAACTTGAACTCTTCGGGACGTCGCGCTTTCAGGCCCTTTTCAAGCGCATCCTTAAGATTGATCGCGGCGGCCGACGCGCCATCGGACAGTGGTACACTCTTCGCTGGCGGCGCTGTCTGAGCGACGACAACACTGGCGGCACCAAGCGCCAACATGAGTACTGCCAATCGGATCATCACGCGTTTCACTCCTCTTGACGAGAATCGGACGCCACCCTTCCCCCCCCCTGTTTTGGATCGCGACTTTTAACCAATCGACAGCGTGACAACAAGGGCGGATCCAAGAGATGACGACCGCAGTGCATGCCATGCCTGTTCTGACAGCCAGAGTGTCAGCCCATTTTTCGATTTTGAGTTGAACGAAAAACCATCGGGCATCATTCGGGCAACTCGGCAATGACCCACTCACCGTCAATCGCCGTGGGATAGCTTGCCACGTCGCGATCGTGCGTGAGACACTGCCCCGTGGTGATGTCGAATTGCCAACCATGCCACGGACAGATGACCACATGACCATTCACGGCCCCCCCCGCGAGCGGACCACCGATGTGCGGACACAGGTTGGGCAATGTGTAGAATCGCCCGGCGATATTAAAAACGACAAACTCACGGCCATCGTGATCGATGGTCGCCGATTCTCCGGGCTTAATTTCGTGGGAATGCACCAATCGTATCTTCCGGGCCATCGGCATCCTCCCAACTTTCAGAAGCTGCCCGAGTTCGATTTTTTCGTTTTTTACTCCGTGGCGGTAAATCAACTCCGGCACTTTGACGCAAGGCCGTGGGGGAAATACGAAAACCCTGTTCCATTCCCGTGACAGTCGTTATGCTGTGGTGCCGTCGCATGGAGTGAGAAACGGCGTTGTAAACCGCATCACACCCGTGCGCCCCCCATGGGCCACGCCATGAGAGAATGTAGCCAAGGACCAGACGTATGAATACCGCTGATGTTGCTCTGATCGCACAATCCATGCAGAGCATTGGAGTTTGGCTGGTAGTTCTGTTGTTGTTGGGACTAGCCGCCGTGGTGGTAATTGTCGTGCTGATCTACTGGAATCTGTGGCTCGAAGCATTCATGGCTAATGCCCGGGTTGGCTTTCCCCGGCTGGTGGGGATGAGCCTTCGACAGGTCAACGCACGGTTGATTGTTCGGGCGCGAATCATGGCTGTGCAGTCGGGACTTCCCACCGATCGTCAGACAGGGATTACCGCGCAGCGGTTGGAAGCGCATTACCTGGCTGGCGGGAACGTCCCCGGGGTCATTCGCGCTCTCATTGCGGCACAACGGGCCGATATAGATTTGGATTTCGATCGCGCGGCGGCGATCGACCTAGCCGGTCGCGACGTGCTTGATGCGGTACAGACTAGCGTTAATCCGAAGGTCATCGAGTGTCCAGATCCTAAAGTATCGCATCGCGCGTCGCTTAGCGCGATCGCCAAGAACGGGGTCGAACTAAAGGTGCGTGCCCGCGTCACGGTACGAACCAACTTGTCGCAATTGATCGGCGGGGCAACCGAGGACACCGTGATTGCCCGCGTGGGTGAAGGCATTATTACTTCGATCGGATCGGCCGAGTCACATCTCGATGTAATGGAGAATCCCGATCAAATTTCCAAGGCCGTACTGTCCCGTGGGCTTGATGCTCAAACGGCATTTTCCATTGTGTCGATCGACATCGCGGACATCGACGTGGGCGAGAACATCGGCGCCCGACTCCAAGCTGATCAGGCGGAAGCCGATATGCGTGTCGCCCGTGCCAAAGCGGAGCAGCGACGAGCGTTCGCCGTGGCTCATGCACAAGAAATGAAAGCTAGAGTCACCGCCAATCGAGCGGCGCTCGTCTTGGCGGAAGCCGAAGTGCCTCAAGCCATGGCGGAAGCATTTCGTGGAGGCCGCCTGCACGTCGGAAACGGCCAAGAACCACCACCCACGACTCTGGTATAGCCCACACCTATGCCGCTTGGGGTTCGGCCTCCAAGCCGTTCCGCGCGGAACATGAGGGCATTCCCCACGGGCCTTCGGCTCTCTCCGCGTGTTTTCTTGATTCACGGATGCCTGAGTACGCGCTACGTTCCAACGGACATAACGTTCCAACAGACATTATGCCAACAGGGCTGCCACGATTCCCGAGAGCACGATGCCATCAAACGTGCCTGCTCCGCCGATGGAAAGCATGCGGGCGGAAACGCGCGTAATGTCCTTCAGGTGCAGAAGATCCGCTCCGATCAGTGGGCCCGCAACCCCAGCGACGAACGCAACCGGGGCATGCACGGTGGACTGGTCATTGAAGCCTAGCAACAGCCAAGTAAACCCGACGGAAACCGCGGGCGATATGAACCACGGCATGCCGATGCCAATGCCGCGAATTGGACGCGCGGCAAAGTAACAGGCGGCGATGTTCGCCCCAGCGACAATCGCCACCGCCGTCAACGGCTTTCCACCTGTTACGACAAGAAACCGCAGTTGCCATAGCGCGATGAACGATGGAACCACGCAGCCCCCAACATTCACGGCAATGTAGGTGGCCGTGGTTCGCCGTGCCATCGCCGGCCCCCAAGCGGTGCCACCCCACATCGGCGCCATATCGATCACCTGCTCTTCGTCTCGCCCTATGGCATGGATTGGGATGTTGAAGAAGCTCCCCAACAAAATACCAACCACCGCCAGCGTCGCGGCCGGCCCGGAAAGATGCAGTTGCGAGAGCGAGAGCTGCATCGTTTCAACGAACATCCATGGCAACAGACACAAGAAAGCAAACATCAGCGCCGTCGCCAGACAGCCCATGACTTGAATCTGACGATAGCCCGGGGGCAGTTGACCGTTCATCGGTACCTTCGCGTTTAAGGTGAGTTGCGAGAATCCGTAGACTACCGCTGGACTCAAGTCTTGTCGAAGGGGGAACGCCACGATCCTCCGTCATGTTCAAGTAAAACGCGGGCTACTTCATCTTCACGGGCCAATGGGGCGATGGCGTGCGCGCGGTTTTCAGAATCGACTCGATCTTCGCGACGACTTCTGGATGCTGGGCTGCCACGTTGTTCTTTTCCCCGATGTCGGCCACCACGTCGTACAGCTTGAGCGGTTTTCCTCGCTTGGCGCGAATCCCCTTCCACGGCCCCATGCGAACGGCTTGTTTGAAACCTTTCTCGTGAAATTCCCAATACAGATACTCATGAGCCGCCTGCCGGCGGCCAGCACGTCGTGGCCCAAGGAGCGTGGGAACCATCGAGATTCCGTCGATCCCCGGCGGAGGCTCGACTCTGGCAAGTTCAGCGGCCGTGGGAAGAAAATCTTGGAACGACCACGGCTCGTCGCTGGTCGTTCCCGCTTCAATCATGGTTGGCCAACGGACAATCATCGGCACGCGAATTCCGCCGTCGGTGAGGCTGCGTTTGATACCACGCAAGGGACCCGAGCTATGGAAAAAATTCGGATCGGCGCCGCCCTCGCGATGTGGCCCGTTGTCGCTGGTGACGAAGACGATTGTCTGGTCGTCGATACCGCATTGATTCAAGGTTTGCATCACACGACCCACGTCCGCATCGAAGCGTGTGATCATGGCGGCATGGTTTTTCTGTTGTTGCGGCCAATCGCGGTCGCTGTACGGTTCGTCGCTGGGGATCTCCATCCCGTTGCCGGTCTCGCGCGTTCGCTCGTTGTTGGCGTGCGGCAAGGTAACCGCCAAATAGAGGAAGAACGGTTCGCCACGCTTGGCGCGAATGAACGTGAGCGCTTCGTCCATGATCGGATTGGGGCTGTATTGCGTCCGCTTTCCGTCTCGATTTCCCTCCAACGCGACACGCTCGGTGTTCCGCCACAAATACTCCGGATAGTAATTATGGGCATTGCGTTGATTCAGATATCCAAACCACTGGTCAAACCCCTGGCGATTGGGAATGCCTGCGGTGCCTGGTTCCCCAAGCCCCCACTTGCCAAAGATTCCGGTGGCGTATCCACCCGACTTCAAAACCTCGGCGACCGTTACATCTTCTGGTTCCAGCGGTACAAGGGCATTGCCCCGTACACGAGCATGCCCTGTATGGAGCCCTGTCATCAGCACGCAACGAGAAGGGGCACAGACGGTGCTTCCCGCATAACACGCCGTGCAGCGAAGCCCCTGGGATGCCAAACGATCCATGACCGGCGTCTGAATCGTTTGCTGACCATAGCAGCCCACATCGCCGTAGCCCAAGTCGTCCGCCATAATGAAGACGATGTTTGGCGGCTCAGGCGCGTCTGCCGCCGGAGCGGTGGCGGGGAGACAACGTGGCAACAAAAAAACCGCAACAAGGCTCCACGCCGTCTGGGTACACCGCCGCGAGACACGCCCGCTTGATTGGAGGCTAGCACGGAGGAACGAACAACAACGAGCAGCAAGAAACATTGGTACTCCCTCAAGGGGCTTTCGACGGCAAATAGCCGTCTCCGGTGGGTGTTTGACAAGCACAAGTTCCGCGACAAGTATCGTCGTGACATGCGGCCGAAGCAAATCTCCAGATTCCAACCCCGGGGTTCAAGAGGACCTCCACCGTGGGACTGGCTTTTGCAAATGGCTTTCCGAAAGACGGAACCCGATGGCGGGGAAGTTGACGCGCGGTCGAGCTTCGAGCAGACTCGGTGTTTGGGAATGTAACACGACCTACGCGTGGGGTGTTGCCGTCTCGCTACAATCTGGTGAGTTGTTTCATTGAATCAAGAAGAAGCGTCCGTCCCCGGGGGGAGGATTCCATGGTTCGCCATCAAAAATCGATCGCGCGCGTCGCGTTCGGTTTGAGCATTTGTCTTGGCGTGTATCCGGTCGTGGGTGGAGAGCGGAACGTCGGCTCTCAAGCGAGCGCCGTGCGTCAAGCGGGCAAGGATTATATCGAGGCACTCAATCGCGGAGATGCCAAAGCACTGGCAACTCTCTGGACCCCTGACGGTGTTTACGTCGACGCAACCGGTCGTACTTTCAAGGCACGCGAGATGATCGAGCAAAATTTTGCCGATACCACCGCGACCGAGAATGGCGAGAAACTCCCGGTCGACGCGAACTCATCCATCCGCTTTGTTACTTCTGATGTTGCGATCGAGGAAGGAACGTCGCGGTCGCCTTCCACGGCGGGGGAAGAGACCGTAACCGGCGGCTATTCGGCGATCTGGGTGAAGAAAGACGATCGCTGGCTACTCGACAACTTGCGAGAGTGGGCCTCGGCAGATGTTGCCCCTGAGAATCCGCTCGATGCGCTAAGCTGGATCATCGGCGATTGGGTTGGCCACGGCGACGGTTCGGAGGTCACGACGTCCGCTTATTGGAGTGGCAACAGGAAATTTATCCTGCGCCGCTTTTCGATCGAACAAGACGGTAAACAGGTGCTCACGGGAACCCAACGCATTGGATGGGACCCGGCGGCGAAGAGCATTCGTTCTTGGGTCTTCGATTCCGATGGTGGGATCGTCGAGGGGGTTTGGACACCCGAGGATGACGCCTGGATTATCAAAACCGCGGGCGTTCTCGCCGACGGAAGTCGCTGTACTTGCGCCAATTTCCTAGTACCCGAGGGGACGGATCGTTTCACATTCCTCTCGAGCCATGTCACGGTTGATGGAACCCCCGTGGAAAATTCCGTCATGGAATTTCAACGCACCCACGACAGTCCATGAAAAACAAATTCGCGTCGGAACACCTTCGCGGGAGAGCCACTATGTTAGCCCCAACATCGCGTTCCCTTTTCGCCATTGCCATGCTTTGTCTGCTGCCGACTTCGGCGAAGGCACAAAACCCGCTCAGAGGTGCCCATGCTCCCGCGGATGCGGATTTTGGAGATGCGGAAACACGTGAGGAAATCCTTGAGAGCCCTCGTTGGAAGAAGCTGGTGAATTCCTTCGACGACTGGATGACTGTTCAAAACATCTACACCGAAGGACAGACGGCGGAACTGGTCCGAGGGCTGAAGAAGAAAGTCTCGACAATGTCGCCGGAAGAACTCAAGGGTTTTATCGTCGATACCGAGAAACGCCTCTCCGTTCTGATGAGTGACGAAGCACGGGAAGCCCGATCCTACCTCAGTGTCGCCACGATGGGATACCGGCAGAAAATGCTGGCGCGAAACGGCATGATGCCCAATGTGTTCGGGATGTCGGTCGCCGAACTTCGGCAAGAGTTGCAAGAGTTCCAGCAGCAGCGTGCCGCGAACGCCAAGGCGAGCTCCGAATTCAATCGCACCCGTCAACAGAGAGTTGTCGAGATCAAGGAAGAGAAGCGTGCCCAACAACAGGCGATCGCCACCGCAAGAAGCCAAGCCACGCAAGCAGCCCAAAAGGGGCTAACCAGGACCCGAAGCCCCTATGCGCCCCGACCCAATCCCCCACGCTCTCCTCGACCACATTTCTATGTGAACGCCTTTGGTGGAATTGGTCGCGACTTACCCTAGCCTGGATCGTCTTTTGGATCGGTTCCTGGCATGTCCACCACGAACCCCACACGGTGTCGGACAAACAAGCAGCGGCACCCAACCCCACGTCAAGTGTCGAATCGTTCGCAAGTTTCCTTGCTGACGAGATTCGCTCGGCGAGAAGGACTTTCAATGAACTGTATTAGCCGGCATGCGAATCGATTGCGGCTCCTGATGATTGGCGCCACACTCGCGATAACAACCCACGGTAGACTGATTGCCTCCGCGGATGAAAACCCGTTCAACTATCTCGTCGGACGAAGTCGCACGGACGTGACGGGTCCTGCCCTTGGCGTTCAGATGTTCGGATTCGTGCGGGCAGATCAGATCAGCGAGGGGATTCATCTCAGGCAATCTTGTCGGACGTTCATCATTGTCGATCCCACATCAGGCCATCGGCTAGCACTGTCGGTTGTGGACATGGGGAGCGTGACGTACGAGCTATGGCAAGAAGTGCTCGATCGACTACAGCAGAAATTCGGTACGTTGTATGGCCGCGAAAATTTTATCCTCACCGCCACGCATACCCATGCCGGTCCCGCGGGCTATTGGCACACTGCCGCCAACACGGCGATAGGATCTCCGTTTTACGGCGAATTTTTTGATGCAATCGCCCGCTCGATTGTCGACTCCGTGGTCGCGGCGCACGAAGACTTGAGACCGGCGAAGATCTTTGTCGCGCGAGGCATCATCAAGAACGCATCGGCTCAACGATCCAGAACAGCCTACATCAACGATTCAGAAGCCGAGCGGGCACGCTATGGAACCGACGTTGATCAGGAGATGCTGTTGTTGAAGTTCGTCGACTCCGACGGAGCGATTGGAACGCTCAATTACTTCGCGGTGCATCCAACAAGCATGACATATTACAACCATCTGATTTCCGGCGACAGCAAGGGCTATGCCGCCTGGGCATTCGAGACACATCATGCGCCGCGGCGAACCGATGGCGAGCGACTGGTGGCGGCGTTCGCCCAAAGCAATTGTGGCGACGTGACCGGAAACCTAAATCTCGACAACACCGGCCCCGGAAAGGACGATTTCGAGAGCACGCAAATCATCGGGCAACGGCAACTTGACGAGGCCGTTCGTCTATTCGATTCGGCCGATGAAAAGGTCACGGGACCAATCGATTATCGGAAACAGTTCGTCGATTTCTCCCATCTCAAGGTTGATGCGGAGTATACCAAAGCCGCTTCCAGCACAACGGCCCCGGCCGCCTTTGGCTACTCCTTCGCGGCCGGTTCAACAGAGGACGGAGGAGGTCACCCACTGTTTCATGAGGGAATGACCCAATCCAGTCGTCTGCTGGACGGCATTGCCAGGGGCCTCATGCACGCACCTCCCATCAGCCCCGAAATTCGCGCCGCGCATCGCCCGAAGGCCATCTTGTTCGCGCCGGGTGTGATAAAGCCTCCGCAATATGAACAGGTACTGTCACTGGGAATGGCACGTATTGGGCAGTTGGTGTTCGTCTTCGGCCCATCCGAATTTACGACAATGACAGGGAGACGGATCCGAGAAACGGTTGCCAAGGAGTTCGAGGCGCCGGCCAGCGACGTGGTGATCGCGGGCTATGCCAACGGTTATGCAGGCTACGTAACCACTTATGAAGAGTACCAGACACAACAATACGAAGGCGGCCATACGTTGTTCGGTCCCTGGTCCGAGGCTGGTTATCGACAACAATATGCGAGGATGGCCCAAGCCATGGCCAAAGGTCGCGCGTTGGACCACGGTCCCAATCCCCGTGATCAACGTGGCGAAGTAAAGAGTACACGCTTGGGCACGTCGCAAGATCGACCGCCGGCGCACGCGAGTTTTGGCGACGTGGTGCAAGAGGCGAACGAGGCTTACCACCCGGGAGACATCGTGAAAGTCGCTTTTTGGACCGGGAATCCGCAGAACGATTATCGGACGGGCAACAATTACGTAACCATCCAACTCAAGCAGAATGACCAGTGGACCGCCGTGGCCGACGATAGTGGATGGACAACTAAGTGTCGTTGGATACAACCATCGGACGATACGGTATCCGATAAGGATGATACTTCAAAACCAAAGCGAAAGAGATCCCTTCCCTCGAAGAGTTCGTCAACACAACAGACCAACTTGAACGCCCATCAGGTGTGGATCGAGTGGACCATTCCCCACGATGCCGTTGCAGGAACTTACCGAATTATCCACCATGGCGTCTTCAAGCCGTCGAAGTCAGAAAAGGTGATCCTCATCGAGGCATCCTCACGAGCGTTCCAAGTTGAGTAGGAGCAGGCGGACGTTCATCGGGCACGATTCACGAGGCACCGAAGTCACTCCCAAATGCCAGCGGGGGTGTACGGTTAAGCTAAAGTAGCGGCGCGAGAAGTTGTGCAACCCCTTGAAGCACACGCTGACCGCTACCGCGTTGGTTCCACTGGTCGGCGGTCAGTTGTTGGCTGTTTCGGATATATTCGTCCTGCTGCTCCCGAAGCGGAACCGTGACTTTGGAGCCATAGAGAATCAGGCTGAGTTCGAAGTTGATGTCAAACGAGCGCGAGTCGAAGTTGCTGGTTCCGAACAACGCGGCGGAGTCGTCGACCGTTAGTGTTTTGGCGTGGAGGAGTCCGGTCGTATAGCGGTGGATGTTGATCCCCGCGTCGAGCAAATCGGCGAAATAAGAACCCGCCACCGCGTCGAGCAGAACCTTGTCTCCCTTGACTGGCAAAACAAGATCGACCTGAACGCCTCGTAGCACGGCGAGTTGCAAGCCCTGCACCAATGCCTCGTCGGGCACGAAATACGGCGTGGTGATCACGATTCGCTCTTGAGCCGAGTGAATCGCAACAAGCGCCATCCGTTGATAATTGGCCAACTTATAAGTTGGACCGCTCGGCAATGTTTGCACCGGCACGTCACCAAAGCGTTCCGGTTCGGGAAACAACGCAGGCTCGTCGAGCAACTCTTCGGTCTCGTAGAACCAGTCCGAACCGAATACGGCCTGGAGTTCCAAAACAACTGGTCCACGAACCCGGGCCGAGAGATCGTGCCACTGAAGATTCTTGTGGCCGTAGCTTGGGTCGACAATATTGTGCGAGCCGGTGTAAGCGATGTGTCCGTCGATGATCGCGAGTTTGCGGTGGTTGCGGAGATCGATTCTCGAAACTCCACTTCGGAGGAACCCCAACGGGAGCATGTTGTGTAGCTCGATTCCGTTGCGAATCAACTCGGGACCCAGCCGCCGAAACAGTTGCCGCGAACCGGCGGCGTCGGCCAACATTCGACATGTCACGCCGCGAGACACCGCCCTGGCTAGGGCATCGGCCACGCTTCGACCGGTCTCATCGTCGACAAAAATAAAATACAGCAAGTTAACATGATGCTCCGCCGCATCGATGTCCGCGATAAGCCGATCGATAAACTTGCTGGTAACGGGAAGGTATTCGATCACGTTACCGCCCAGGATGGGCATGTCACAAAGTTGCTCGGCGATTCGCACCGCGGTCGCCGCGCCTGGTGGCAACACCGGACTCACCATATGCGGATTATTCTCAAACCGCTCCCCGATCGCGCGCATGCGTTCTCGCCACTGAGTGCGTTGTTTGATGCGTCGCTCGGCGAGCCAGACTTCGCCGAACAGTAGATACAGAATCAAGCCTGGCCAAGGAAGAAAGAAGATGACCAACAACCACGACATCGCCGAGGGGCCATGCTTTCGCCGAATGACCACCAGCAACATCACGATCCGAATCACCCATTCGCTAACGTAGTAGATTTCTTCAAACGTCATCGAATGGCAAGCCTTGTTGGGAAGATGAACGGATTGCAAACGCAAAGGCCGCGCGGCGAGTCGTCCATTTGGTAGTCACGGCAGAGCACATCATCCTCAGAGAGATTAGTTCTGGCAAGGCAACGTTGCCTTTTGCGGTAGATAACACGAGCAGAAGCAGAAACGAAACCATCAACCCACACAAGCGAGCAAGAAAAGGCCGTGATGCGCCATTCGGTTGGCGCGCCACGGCCCATGTACCTTCTCGGAAGACGTTTCAAACAACGCCCCGCGATTATCTATTCGTCCTTGTCTTCAGGTTTGCTCTGTTGGGTATCGGCTTGATTGGGTTCCGGCTCTTGGTCGTCATTTTCCAGGAGCTGCTTCTCGAGCTTCTCTAGCCGCTTGGTCAGTCGATTCAGGCGATGTTCGAGAAGATCTTCCGTTCGCTCGACCGCGCGATTGGCCTGCTTTTTCAGTCGACGTGCCGCCGGATGTCCATCTCCGGCCGGAGCTTCGGGCAATCGACTTCGCAACTGCTCAAGATAGGGCGACAGGCTGACGCGGAGTCGGCCCAGCGATCGATCGACAAAACCACGGATTTCTTTCGGGAGTTGGTCAAGGTTGTCTTCCGTCAGCTCCCACGTTTCGTCGTCACGCGTTACAACAATCTTCGCTGGCTGCTTCCCCTTTCGTGTGATGGTGATCGATACGTTTTCGGGCAACTCAATCCGCTCCCTCAAGTCTTTCACGATGGCGCCGGGCCGCGGGAGGTCGAGCCGGAACGCTTCCCCCTTTTCCTGCAACCGGCTTAGCAAATCCTCCGCTTCGCCAGAGAGACGCTGCGCGAGATCCGCGGGTCGTTTGGCGGGCTCAACTTCCAGTGACATCGCCTTGCCCTTTCGCATCAACTGGATGGCCAAGGTTTCTTCCTCCTCAGCGGCAACTTCGATGGCGTCGACCAAGTCGCCGACATGGGTCAAGACCGTTTCATCGGCTTCAAGCAAGACATCATTGACTTCGATACCCGCTGCCGCCGCGGGGCTCTTGGGTGCGACGGCAATCACCACCAGTCCTTGATCTTTCGGCAGTTCCAACTGGGACCGCAGCGCGGCGCTAGCCGGAAGACAAGTGACGCCTAGCCAGTGCGAACTAGGGTTCTGAACACGCTGGACCGCGCCTTCCAAGTAGCCGCGAATCTCGCCAACGGGGTCGCCTTGTAGGGCCTGCTCGATCGCCCGGCGAACTTGCCCCACGGGGTCGGATGTGTCTTGGGCATGAACCCAAGCCCCCGTCAACAACACTGCCGTGGCAATTCCGCACTGCACGAACCGCGCTTTCCATGTTTGATGTTGCATGATGTAGTTCCTTTTCTTGGGATTAGGCGCCCCTCACCAGAGGCGTTCTCCGTGTGCCCACCACACGCTTACTGATAGGTTTGGTTTCCAACGTATTTCAGTTCAACCCGGTCGACCGGCACGATGCCTTGACGTCCATCACGCAACCGAACGGAGTACAACTCGCGAACCACGTTCACTTCGTGCCCCAATTGCTCGATTTGCTCGATCACCGGTTGCGGCAATGCCGACGGCTGACGGTAGAGCCACTGTAAATCGATATCCTCACCTTCGGCCATCGGCCATCGCACTTCTTCGTCGTTGGCGCCGTCGTTCACCACAAGCGCCACATCACGCCACACATGAGATGGTTCCACTGGTACGACGTTCGCCGGAAGTTCCTGTCGTGGTAACGACCGCGACGCGGACGGTTCGTGAACCGACGGCGTGTCATCACTCGGCCGCGTGGCAGGAAATGTCCCGGCAATTCTCGGAACGGTTTCGCCTTCGATTGCCCAAGTTCCACGGAGGGTTAGTCCCAAAGCGAAAGCCAGGAAAAGACTAGCGGCCATGGCCAGCAGGCCGCCTATTCGAAACGTGCTTGTTCGCCGGGGCGAATCGCTCACAACGTTGACACCGTCGCGCAGCTCGCAGGAGTCTATTTCAGAGGTGATGGCGGGCAAGACTTTTCTTAGCTCTTGGGCTTCCATGAAAGTAACCGCACATTGCCGCCAGCCATCGGGCACCGCGTCCAGCTTTTCGAGCAGCGCGCGACGTTGCTCGTCGTCCAACTCTCCATCCACAAGCTGATCGAACAACCGTTGATCATCGCCAGAATCGAAGGTGCGAGGATTGTTCATGTTCCTACCTCAACCACGTCAAGTGTCGCTAACCGTTCTCGCATTCGCTGTCGTGCGCGATGTAGACGTGCCTCGACGGCGCTGTGGCTAATACCCAAGTGTTCGGCGATTTGGCCATACGTCCAATCTTCCGTGTATTTCAGCAACAGCAGTTCTTTGTCTCGCGGGGTAAGTTGTTCCAAGGCGCTACGTATCGACTGTCGGCGTTCGTTCGACAAGAGCCACTGCAATGGGTCGGCGTTCGTCGCTGCTTCGACAACATGCCCGCGCTGGAGATAGCGATCCACCAGCTTGCGTTGTCGACCCTTTTGCCGCCGATACAGCAGCGACTGAACGACCGCCAAACGATAGAGCCAGGGACGAACCTTACTCGCATCGGCAATTGGCTTCCGCTGTGCGATGGCCGCTAGTGCCACCTCCTGCATCACCTCGTCAATCGCATGGCGCTCACCCACACGCGCATAGACCACGGTGCGAAGCCAACGATTGTGTTGGTTCAACTCCGCCGTCCAATCGATCTCCGGCGTGTTGCTAGATGCCATCATCGGCTCGTGCTGTCTCGTCCGTTATTGCTACGGGGATAGTTACCGCAACACCATGATGTCTTGCAAAAAATTTTGGGCAAGTGGGTGGGTTGGTACCGAGACATCGAACGAAGGAAACCGTAACATACTGTCAACAATGTACTTGCCCCTTGCGGTCGTCCGCCAGCTATCTAGAATTTGGGACAAGGTTCGTCTGATAGCCGGGACGGACAAGAACTTCCGCCAGCGCTGACCATTGGGACCAACCACATGCCTGCCGCGAAACGCCAAATGTGGCTGATGAAATCCGAACCAACGTGTTTTTCGATTCAAGACTTGAAAAAAAGCCCCCGGCAAACAACCTGCTGGGACGGGGTGCGGAATTATCAAGCCCGCAACTTCATGCGGGACGATATGCGGGAGGGGGATCAGGTACTATTCTACCATTCCAACGCCAAGCCCCCGGCCATTGTTGGCACGGCGGTCATTGTGCGCGAGGCGTATCCCGACCACACCGCCTGGGACAAGCGAGAGCAACACTTCGATCCCAAAGCGTCGCCTGAGAATCCGATTTGGCAGATGGTCGACATTCGCCTGGAATCGATCTTCGACGAGCCACTTCCCCTGGAAGAGTTGCGTGGCATCGCGGCGTTGAAGAACATGGAACTGCTGCGTAAAGGGTCTCGCCTCTCCGTTCAACCGGTTAAGCCAAAGGAGTTTGAAGCCGTGTTGCGGTTGGCGCGGCGGTCCAAGACTAAAGTCGCCGGCAAGAAATAGCCCGCCCTGGTACTTCCGCGGATTTCATCGTGAACTCATCACACGTTCAGACTCCTTCGGCGCTGGACTGGATCGACGAGGAACTCTCCACTCTCGATGCCAAGCGGTTGTTGCGTGAATTGCGAACGTCGCGACGGTTGGACATCGCGCGCTGCCGCATCGACGGACGCGAACTGATCGACTTCGGCTCCAACGATTACCTAGCTCTAGCGGCCAATGCCCGGGTGGTTGCGGCGGCCTGTCAACCATCGACCACTTGGGGTTCAGCAGCCAGTCCGCTGGTCGGCGGGTATTCACCTTCGCATGAAAAGCTTGCCCGGCGGTTGGCTGGTTTTGAGGGGACGGAGGCGGCGCTCGTGTTCGCCTCTGGTTATGCGGCGAATGTGGGAACCATTACGTCGCTGGTCTCCCAAGGTGACGTCGTGTTTAGCGATCAACTCAATCACGCCAGTATCATCGATGGCTGCCGGCTGTCGCGAGCGACCATCCGTGCCTACCCCCATGGCGACGTTGAGACACTCGCCAAGATGTTGGCCAACGATTCAGGCAGCAGTCGCCGCTTGATTGTGACCGATAGCCTGTTCAGCATGGATGGCGATTGGGCACCGCTGGTGGAACTCGCCAATCTGGCGGAGCGATACGCGGCGATGTTCATGGTCGATGAAGCCCACGCGACTGGTGTGTTCGGCTCCCATGGGCGCGGCCTGTGCGAGGAACTAGACGTTGAAAACCGAGTTCACATTCGTGTCGGCACGCTTTCCAAGGCACTCGGTTCAGTCGGTGGTTTCGTTTGCGGCAGTGAATCGCTAGTCGGGTGGCTGGTCAATCGTGCCCGACCATTCGTCTTTTCGACCGCGCATCCCGCGGCCGCGTGTGAGGCTGCGATCGAATCACTGGCGATCGTCGAATCCCAACCGCGACGTGGCGAAGAACTTCAACGTCGTGCCGTTCTGTTGCGCGATCGCCTTGGGGAACAAGGCTGGAATCTTGGTCGATCGACCAGCCAGATTATTCCCGTCATTGTCGGCGACGCGGAGAGAGCCCTTGATCTATCTCAACACTTACACCAGCGGGGGTTCTATGTCCCCGCCATTCGCCCTCCGTCGGTCGGAGCCGGAGAATCGCGATTGAGAATCAGCTTGAGTTGGGGACACACGGTCGAGATGATCGACGCGTTGGTCGACGCCCTTGGGCAACCGCGGTTTTGATTCGCGGACTCTTGAAGCGTAGACTTGTCTCAGGTGGCGATCACGAACATGGGGGCCGGATTCATGGCCGATGATACGAACGATCTGGTGGTCCTGACGACAACCTTGACGGAGTTCGAAGGTGCCGTGATTGTCGGTGCGTTGGAAGAAGAAGGGATTCAGGCGGTTGAAGACGGTGGGTTTATCTCGGGCTTCAAGGCCGAAGCGCCTGGAGGGGTGCGCGTTGTTGTCCGACAAGTCGACGCGGACCGGGCCAGAGAAGTGCTCCGCCAAATTCGAGAGAACGAAGGTCGAGTGGACTGGTCAAAGGTCGATGTTGGCGAGCCAGAGTAACCACCACGGGTGTTACTCCAATCGCACGACTTCACCCGATGCGGCGGAGCGATAGGCAGCCGCGAGAATCTGTGTCGCTTGGGCTGCTTCGGTGGCCGACAATTCACTGGCCCGACCTTTCTCGATGCAGTCGACAAAGTATCGGGCGTCGTCTGCCGTAACGCTTCCGGGGTCGACGGTCCAGGCGTCTTTCGGCTTGGCGGCGAAAGGGCTCTCCGGCGGCGTGACCCACATCCCCATCGGATCTTCAGGGTTCACCCGCGGTGGCTGCCAGTCTGCGGCGGCCGACCAAATGTCGACGCGCGGTCGGTAGAGATCGACCACGGCGGCCCCTTCGGTGCCGATCAGATAAGTTCGGTTCATGCCGAACCCCCGATGCGACGTCCAACCAGTGCGTCCCATGGAAACCGAAGCCGTGAGCCCGCCTTCCATCTCGACAAGCACCTGGGCAAAGTCTTCCATATTGTTTTTCTGGTGCTCGGCGAAGAAGTAGTTCCCAGTGGCCGTGAAAACGGTGGTTGCCGCCCGGCGGGTTAACCACGTGAGCATCGTCAACGGATAGACACCGATGTTAGTCATCTCGCGTTTCGAGTCGGGAAGTTCATACACCTCCGGCGATGGGCTCTCCCTTCGCGGTCGCCCTAGCTGGGCCGTGCCATTGGTGCCCTTTGCGAAGGTGAGGTCGAAGTGGACGGCAATCAGTTTTCCCAGCCGGCCCGAATCCAACACCCGGCGCAGCCTGGCGGCCAACGGTGACCGAATGAAACTGAACATATGGCTCACGACTCCAGCCCGGTTTACCGCGTCGACGATCTCCGTCGCATCGTCAAGCGAACCGGCAAGCGGCTTGTCGAGATAGAGATGTTTGCCGGCTTCGGCGGCCCGAACGATGATCCGTCCTCGCCGTGAAGGTTCCGCGCAGATGCTCACGATGTGAACGTCGTCCCGTGCCAGGGCCTCATCCAGATCGCCGAACATCGGAATCGAAAGTTCGGCGGCATAGCGGGCGTTCAGGTCGCGGCGCCGTCGCGGAACCTCCGCTTCATCGACAAGGCCGATCAGCTTACATCGCCCCTCGGCAGCCAGCGCCGGGGCATACATCGGCTGATGCGTGTAATGCCCCGCCACCAGCAGCACGCCGTAGGGAGGAGGTTGTGGTCTTATTTGCGTCGACTTCGAGACAGCCGGAGTAAGATGCACCTGCCGCTTCATTTCTTGAGGCATTTTCGAGGAGCCGTCGGCCAAGACCACGCCTCCCCGTTCACTCGACAAAATGGCAGCTTTCAGAAGTCTTTCCAACCGTGGCGAGTTTCGATCAGTTGGCGGTGTTGTGGTGTCGATTTCCAATGGATCGGTGGCCTCGCTCGAGAGCGTTCCTCGATTGCCGACGACCACCACCTCGAGAACCGGTGTTCCCGCGCCGCAAGAGCCGACCGACACAAGTGCCGTTGCTCCCGAAGTGAACCGCAACTGCGTGGTCATCCCCCCCCGCTGAATACTTCCGGCGGCGCAAAGCGACTCCCATGGTGCGTCGATCCATCGGGTCGCTTGATCGAGCGCGACCCGAAGCAGACGCTGGAGCCAACCATGATCCACGGCGATGTGTGCCACGATCCTCACCGCAAGGGATTGACCGATCTTCCCGGTCCCCAGTGCCCAGCTCACGCGATTGACGATTGCATCGAACGAATCCATCGATCAACAATCTCCTTGCGGTCGAATAAAAAACCGGGCGCTTACCCGGGCCAATGCACGACCTTTCCTTCGCGATAGGCGCGATTGCCCTGATGTGCCGGGACGACCGCTGTCACGCCAGCTTCGACAGGTGCGTTGGGAGACTTACGACTACGGACACATTTGATCCAGTTGCTCAGGTGGAGGATCTCGCCGGGAGGGTTGGCGTAGAAGTCGGCCCCCCGGGGTCCGTCGCCGATAATCATCTCCCGGGCTTTAGCCTTTGAGTGCCGTTCGGGGTGAACCTCGTAGCGTCCGCGATCGAGATAGAGCGTGCCTTGGGTACCCATGAATTCGAGCATCGCGGCGTTGCGAGCATTGACAAAAGTACCTTCGAAGTAGACCTGCGTCTCTTGCTTGGGATAGCGAAACAACGCCTGAATGGTATCGGGCGTTTCCCAGAGCCCCTTGGTGGTAAAGTGGTCCCCGATCGCAACCGCCTCGGCCGGATACTTGAGATTGAGATACCAATTGGCCACATCAAAGAAATGAACCATCAGGTCGGTTAGGATGCCTCCGCCGAAATCCCAGAACCAACGCCAGTGGCGAAATCGATATTCGTCGAACGGTTGTCGTGGCGCGGAACCGAGAAACCGCTGCCAGTCCACGCTATACGGATCGACACCCAACTTGCGGCTTGTCGAGCGGCGTTGATTTCGATTCCACGTGAGATGCACTTTGTGGATCGTGCCCAACTCGCCGGAACGGATAATGTCGTAGGCCTCTTGAAATTGCGGCATGCTCCGTTGCTGCATGCCCACTTGTACGATGCGTCGACTTCGACTCACGGCGTCGATGGCCGCCTGCCCTTCCGAGAGAGCGTGCGTGAGCGGTTTTTCGACGTACACGTCCTTGCCAGCATCGCATGCCGCAGCCATCAGCGGCACGTGCCAGTGATCGGGGGTCGCGATCACCACCGCGTCGACGTCATCGCGTGCAAGCAGGGCGTGAAAATCTTTCGTGGCGAAGGCGGCCGAATCGGCCAACGCACGCCCTTTTTCGAGGTTCTCATCCCACACGTCGCACACGGCGGAAACACGGACTCCATCGATCTTTCCAAGCGCTCCCATCAACTGCCGACAACGACCGCCGGTGCCGATGCAACCTAGATTGATCGTCTCGTTGGAGTAATAGCCGCGTGCCGTCGTGGTGAACCCGGCGGCCAACACGCCGGCACCACAGGCCTTCAAAAAATCGCGCCTCGGCCGCGTTTGAAACATCGATCAAGTCCTTGAAATACGGTTTGCGTGACCGGAGAGACTTCAAGGATACATGAAGAAGGCTCACAATACCCGTCGGGGAAGGGAGCGGGGCCTTGAAAAAATTTACAAACCGTCCCTGACGAGCCGACAATCGCTATCGATTCAACCCAATGGTAGTTGCTGTTGGGGGTGGCATCCCCCACGAGTCATCGCTCGCGATTCCAAACAGGAACCTCTGGGCACTCTCTCGATTTGCTTCCTGCTGTTTATCCGCGTCGTCACATACCTCGACCGCTTGTCGCTTCAGGCCGATGAGCCGCGACGGCCGAATCTTATCGTGATCATGGCCGACGACTTGGGGGCGAAGGAACTCGGCTGTCATGGACATCCGCGGCACAACACGCCACGTCTCGATGCGTTGGCAGCCGAAGGCGTTCGGTTCCGAACGGGCCATGCCGCGCCGGTATGTTCACCAACTCGAGTGATGATTATGACCGGCCGCTACGGCTTTCGCACGGGGTGGAATAACCTCATGTTGCTGGCCTACGCACCGCGAAACGATTCTCCGCTGTTCGACATGGTTCTGGCGGGTCCGCTCCAGGGATTCCTTGTGGTCACTCATCGCTGAGTTATCAAACGTGATCACATCACCATCCGGCTGCCTTTGCCGTCGTTCGGCGCTGGTCGGCGACGCCGATGATTCGAGTGCCGTCGATGTGGATTGAGTGTGCGTCACCCTGGCGGCGAGACTTGGGACTGATGTCGTGCCCCATGTGACGAAGCTGTTCGATGAGATTCTGAAACTCCGGGCGTTGGATGCCTTCAAATAACACCTCATCGGGCATCCATTGGTGATGGAGACGTGGCTGCTGGATGGCTGTCATGAGGTCTTCTTCGTACTGCAACACACCAAGTAAAACGCATAGCACGGTGTTCGGAATGGTCCGTCCGCCGGGGCTGCCGGTTAACAAGAACATCTTGCCGTCGTGGAGCACGATCACGGGGCACTGAGAACTGAGCATGCGTTTCTTGGGCTCTACCGTGTTGGGCGGTGTTCCAATCGCGCCGCGCTGGTCGGTGTGGCCAGGGCGGTGGTTGAAGTCGGTCATTTCGTTATTCAACAAGAAACCGGCCCCGCGGACGACAACCCTCGATCCCCAACTCCTTTCGATCGTGTACGTGTTGGAGACTCCCATGCCGGAGCTGTCGACGACGCAGAAGTGAGTCGTGCTGTTGCCTTCTTCGGCGAGATCAATGTCGGGGGCCAACTCCGCGCTGGGCGTTGCCTTGTCGAGGGCTATCCCCTTGGCCAACCCTTGGGCGTAGTCCTTTGTGATCAGTCGACCGGGAATCCGCACGAAGTCGGGGTCGCCCAAGAAGCGTGCCCGGTCGAGGTAGGCCCGACGCATTGATTCGATCACAAGATGCACGGCCCGTGGCGACCAACGTTTGTGTGCCGCGAGATTGAAGTTCTCCAGAAGGTTCAGCGTTTCGACGACCACGATTCCGCCAGAGCTAGGAGGGGGCGGGCCGTAGATATCGTAACCACGATAGGTGCCGTGAATGGGCCGACGAATTTTTGCGGTATAGCTGGCCAAGTCGTTCAGTGTGATGAGCCCGCCACCGGTCTTCATTTCCTCGGCAATCCGTCTTGCGATTGGCCCGCGATAGAACGCCTGAGGTCCGGCGGTGGCGATGCGATGCAGCGTCGTTGCCAAATCGTCTTGGATCAGTCTGTCGCCGGCGCGCCATGCGCGATCGTCGCCACGAGCGAAAACACGTTGCAGTTCCGCGAACTCCGGTTCCTCGGCTACAAGCACGTTGAGCCCTTCGGCCAAAGCGGCGTCGATGGCGAACCCCGCTTCCGCCAACCGCGCAGCCGGTTCGACAAGCCGCCGCCACGGCAAGTGGCCGTAGCGCTGGTGTGCTAACGCCAAACCGGCAACGGTTCCTGGTGTGCCGACGACGAGATGTCCCTTGTAGTTGGTACCTCCGCTGAACATGTTGGCGGTGGCCGCGGCGGGGGCCGTCTCGCGATAGTCGACGCAGACAGGCTCGATATCGGGCGCGGGGGCGATCATCATGAACCCCCCGCCACCGATGTTGCCCGCTTCGGGCCACGTGACGGCCAGCGCGAAACCAACCGCCACGGCCGCATCCACGGCATTGCCTCCATCGCGAAGCACGGCGACGCCAACGTCGGTGGCCGTGGGCGAGACCGAAACAACCATCGCGTGCCGCCCGACGGTCGCCTTCGTAAGTCGATCCGCGGCATGGCCCACGCACGGCACAATCGCAATGCACGCAACCAGCGTGAGATTCAGCAATATATGAAGTCGAGTTAACTGGCGTCGGCGGTTGACTTGTTGGGAGGGCATGTGACTCTTCGCGGTGAACAACCGGGTTATCTCGTCGTGAAAACGGTAAACGGAAGAATGAAGAATATGGTACCGATGAAAAAGGCGTCGGGAGAATCGGGTTCGTGATCGACCGGCGCTGCGGCCCTCATCTCCACAAGACTACGACACGTCAGTATTGTTAACCACTTTCGCGGCGTCTTCAGAGCTGCGTAACGACTGACCGGCTGGGCAGTGGAGCATATTGTTTTGAACGAGATTGTTCGCCCCGCCCACCACTTCGATCCCGGCGGCGGTTCGCGCTGGTTCGTTGCGGTCGACGATCGAGTTGCCATCGATACGACAGCGCCGACACTCGCCAAGATAAATCCCCCGCCACCGTGGTGAGAGAATCTGGCAGTCGCTCACGGAGCAATCTTCGCACTCCTCCAACGTGATCGATCCGCCCCTGGACGCATCGCCATGGTTGGCCGCATGGAGCACGGCTCCGGAGATATTACCTCCCCAACACCGGCGCAACACGATGCTGTCGATCATGCCGCGATGTGGCCCATACGACCAGCCGAACGTATTGCCGGAGATACTCACCAGCGAGCAATCTTCAATGCGGATGCCAAGCGTGTGTCCGTCGTAGATCGTGTTGCCCGTTACGGCGACGCGTTCGGCCCAACGAACGTCGATGTTCGTGCTCTGGCTACCGACAACATTGCCAGAGATGGTGACAAGTCGCGTGGAGAGTCGCCCATTATCACCCATCCGACCATGCAGACGCACGTTGGCCCCTTCCTTTGAAGGTTTGGCTTGGATGGTGTTGCTGGCGATCGTGATTTCACTGGCGGTTCCTTCGGTGGCATCGAACCAGATCTCAGCGGCGCCGGTCCCCTGGTCGTCGTAGTTATACTCGATGTCGTTTCCCGTGATTTGCAGGTTATGCAAGTCGCCCGCCAGCGACTTGATACCCGCTTGGCGGTTGTAGCTGATGTGGCACCCCGTGATGATCGCCTGGTGTAGATTGCAGCGATCAATGAACACCCCGATGCCAGAGTTGTCATACAGGTGGCAAGCCGAGAGCAGCAGATTGCGATTCCGCTCGGGCAAATGAATGGCATGTCGAACGCGACGGATGAGCACGCGCTCGATCGTGGTTTGCATGGTGCGCACGAGTTGAATCCCGTCGGCTTGCGGATGATCGCCGGTAATTTCGATCGCGCTGACCAAGGGCATGCGTTCGCGCTGCCAGATGCCCGGTTTAACACTCGGCGGATCGGCCGTGCCGTGGTGATTGCCCAAGAGCAAAATAGCAGGGCCGCTACCCGCCATCACGATCCGCGATGTTCCGTGAGATCCGACGATCGCGGTAAACCGCCCGCGATCGAGAGGGACCTCGATGGTTTCGGTGATTCGGTAGGTGCCCGAGGGAAATTCGATCAGGCCGTCCCCCTCAACGACCGCGTGGCGGATTGCTTCGGTATCGTCGTGTTTTCCATCTCCCACCGCGCCAAAGTTTCGCACGTCGGCCATCAAGGCTACCCTCTGCTGATCGAGAATTCTGAGATTCAAAGAAGTTGCCGAACCGATCTCAACACGCGGCCGTTGCCGAGTCAAGCGGAGACAACCCCCTAGGTGTCATCAAGCTGCCGCTGCGATGTGTCGGGGGCGAAGCAGATGATTATCATCCCTGCCAGATAGACTAGGCTGGTGACTTGCCCGACCCGGGCGTAGTCGCCGCCGAATTGTCGCATGATTTCGCCAACTCCCAGCACTCCCATCGCCGTGAAGATGCGCCCAAAATTGAACGTGACACCGCTGCCAGTGGATCGGACATGCGTAGGAAACAGCTCGGGCAGGTACAGCGGAAGCCATCCGAAATAGACCGTGCCAAAGAAACCTAGGATGAACACCCACCAGAGAAAACCGGGATCGGCCGGGGTAAGAAACCAGAACAGATAGGCGCTGGACGCCAGCGAAAACAGGCTGATGAAGAAGTAGGTTAGACGGCGGCCAAAGACAGAGGCCAACCAGCCCCCCAACAAACTGCCCAACGCCGCGCCGGTCGACCGCACGGTTTGCGTCTGGCTTTTGAGGTAGGCATCTCCCTCGCCCCCGACCTGATCCGCCCAGGGAATCAGCCAGTTCGCGCCGCCCCAGTTGCCCAACATCGGAACCGTTCCTAACACGATGCCGATCAACGTCAACCGCAACAACGGAGGTCGAAACACCTCGAACCGTCGTTGGCCTGGCTTGTTTTTCGTCGCAACTCCGCGCCGCGCCAACCAACGTGGAGATTCGGGCAAGACCGTGAGAGCGAGCAAACCCAATGGCGCCGGCAGCGCGCCTACGATCATGACCCATTGCCAGTTGTCCACGCGAATCGCTAGGTCGACGTCTAGCATCGCGGCCAGATTCGCGGACAGCCAGTTCTCGGAACTGAGGATTCCCAACAACACGAAACCCAAATTGGCCGATGTTCCAATCAGACCGGCTAACAGGGGACGTGAAACATTCGACCAGCTTTCCGAGGCCAGCGCGACGCCGTTGGGCCACATTCCGCCAACGCCCATGCATGCCACGAACCGCAGCAGAAGAAACTGCGTGGGGCTTTGCACCCACACCATCGCCCCGGTGAATAGCGCGTACCACAGAATGCTAACACCCATCGCCTTGGCGCGACCGATTCGATCGCCGAGAGCGCCAAACAACCAGCCTCCGACTGCGGCACCCAACAAAAAGGCGCAGATGTACCACGCAAACCAGTTTCCGACCTGCCCTTCGTCGGTAATGCCCATCGAGATCACCGCGGCTCGACCCGCCAAGGGAACGATGACCATGATCGTACCGGCGAACATCCAACCGAAGAACGCCGTGGCCAAAATTGCGATCCGCCCGCCGATGGACAGCTCTGGAATCGAAAGAGGGCTGGAACTCATGGCGTCTTGCCCTACGGTCATCGGCTGGCGTGCTGGAACTCACAATGAATGAGATCGATCACTTCAGAAGACAGGGGACCTGCTTCCAAAGCCATCACAGCACGATCAACGTGCTCAGGTTCCCCCCATTCCGACGATCGCCGCGGTAATGCCGGGATGGGAAATTGCGTATCGCAGCGCGATATCGACGAGATCATCGCTTTGGCAGCCTAACACATCGCACAGCCGGGCTGAACACGCGACATCGTTGCGATAGAGTTCCAGTGGAAAAAATTTCGTCCGCAGAGTGTGTTCGCTGGGTGGATTGCCCGCGAGCGCTCCAGCCGCATAGACCCGAATCGCGAAGACACCCATCCGCTGCCGCACGCAGTCGCTGATAATGTCGCCGTAGTCAATCTCGCCAAACGCCGCTGGCATCGATCGCCCAGAGCTTGGGTTGAGCATGTTATACGGCGTTTGAATTGTATCGAAGGCGCCGGAGCTAATGACTTGTCGCAATGCCTTGGGCTGCCCAATTCCGGTCAACCCCAACCACCGCACCGCACCTGTTGCCCGCAACGACTCGAACGCCTCCAGAACGCCTCCAGGCCCTAGCACGTCGTCAGGCGTAATCGAAGACGGTTCGTCGTCGCGAGCGGCGGTCACTGCGTTGTGCAGTTGCAATAGGGTTACGTGCCCAACCCCCAGCCGGCGGAGGCTCTCTTGCAGCGAGGTTTTTACGTGCCGTCGAATGTCTCCCAAGTGCTCTGGCAATAAGCGGACCTTGGTGGCGATGTGAACTTTGTCCGCCACACCCAACACTTGCAAGGCGACTCCGAGCGAGGATTCCGACTGTCCGGCACCGTACGTTGCCGCCGTGTCGAACCAGTTGACACCACATTCGATGGCCCTTTGCACAACAGCGCGTTGCGGATCGCAATCCGACTTAGTCATCAACCCCGACACGGGGCCCGCGCCAAATGCAACCTGCGAGACTTTGATGTGGGTCTTCCCAACGATCGAAAGTTCATGCGGCCAATCTCAACCGGAAAGCCCACGGAGTTTCTACCCACCCACGCGAGACTGATTGTCGTCGACTCCCCAGGGCGAAACAAGCGAGGCAATGATGGGACTCACCTTCCCTCCTGATATTCACGCGAGATGCGTGACTGACATGGCTCCACCTTGCTAGATTGTCCCGTCTTCGAGGTTCGCATAACGCTGCCACGCGTAGCGGCAAGCGAAAGCAATATCGATGCGGCTCGAATCGGTGTGGTTGACCGTATGGATTGTTGTATCGTAGCAAAACACGCGCGGAGTGTTGTTGTTCAGGCCAGCCCACCGTGTCGCTCTTGTCGGCCCGATCTCGCCGTGTCACACGAAACCTCCGTGGAGAGACGCTCATGAAGAAGTTCACCCTGTCTTCTGCTCTGTTGGCCACGTTTATGGTTGCGCTCGCCGGAAACACTTCTCAAGCGGCCCCCCTTCGTACCCTCGGGCTTGGCGCCTGGTAGTTCATATCACTTGGTGTTTGTGACCAGTTGAACACGTGCTGCGACGAGTTCGCTGATATCCGACTACAACACGTACGTGAACAACCAAGCGGCACAGAATCCATCGTTGACCGGCACGAACACCGGCGTGCGGTACTTTGCGATTGGTTCCACGACAGCCATGAACGCGAACGTCAATGCGGCGGTAACCGCGCCGGTTTACAACTTCAACGGGGGCAAGGTGGCCGATAATTTCGCGGACATGTGGGACGGGAGTCTTGATAACGGAATCACCTATGATGAATTCGGCAACGTTGCATCGTTTCCCGACTTGTGGACTGGCTCGACCACTTCGGGGGTTGGCTTCGCCGGAAACGAATTAGGCAGCAGCAGCCCACGCAGTGGAATCGCCTTCGCTTCCACATCGATCTGGATCAGCGATGCGATCGGACCAGCAGCGATACACTTCGCGATGTACGGTCTTAGCCAAGAACTTACGATACCCGTGCCAGAGCCATCGACCGGGACATTGGCCATTCTCGCTGCCACAGTCGTGTTGTTGGTTCGACGCAATCGCTTGAGGATGTTACGACGTGGATGAAAGAAGACAGCGTGTGGAAGCCCTCGATCGATGGTTAGCCCCCCTGGGAGGTTGCCTCGGTCGGGGGAATGCGTCGTGGTGCATGTGCACGGGTCTGTTGGTGATCGATTCGCTTCTCGTCGTTGTACGGGGCGATGTGATAGAGCTTTCCGGCTTTGAGTTCTCGCTGAAGTCTTCGCCAGAATTCGACACCTAACAAATCGCCGTGATGATCGAGAAACACCTGCTTGTGGTCGGGTTCCAAACCCAAGAAGTAGGTAAACTCTTCGGGAAACATATCTTTTTCGGCCACGCCATACCAAGGCTCGGAACCCGAGAGCCCGTCGTCCTCTGGCAACTCGCGAATCGAACAATCGGTCAACAGGCTGATCTCGTCGTAATCGTAGAAGACCACTCGTCCGTGCCGGGTGACACCAAAATTTTTCAGCATCAAGTCACCGGGAAAGAGGTTCGTATACGCGAGATCCTTGATAGCCTGACCATAGTCAATTACCGCCGCACGGGCCGCTTCGGGATCGGCTTCTTGCAGATAGAGATTCAGCGGAATCACGCGGCGCTCGGCGTAGCAATGCCTGATCACCACGCGGTCGCCACGCAGAAAGACTGTTTCGGCCGCGACGCGGAACAGTTTTTCCAACAGAGCATCGGAAAAGAGGCGCCGCGCGAGCTCCATGTAGTGGTATTCCTGGGCGTCCATCAAACGTCCCGCCCGATCGTGACGAAACACCAAGTGATATTGGTCGATCACCGACTCTCGGGTGCAAGACTTCGAGACATGAAAGTGGTCCTTGATGATCTTGAAGACCACCGGGTACGACGGCATGGTGAACACGACCATCACCATGCCGCGTTGTCCTCGTGCGAGAACGTACTTGTCGTCGGTTTTCCGTAGATGCCGCATTGCGTTGCGGAAGAGTTCGGTCTTGCCGTGCCGGTTGTAGCCGATGGAGATGTAGATTTCAGCGGTTCGTTTTCGCGGAATGATGGTGTTGATGAACCGCACCAATTCATAGGGTCGATCGACTTTGACGTGGAAGTACGACCGCGTGAAGCTGAACAGCCGGCTAATGTCGTTCTCTTCCAAGAGCACGGCGTCGACAACGATGCCTCGCTCTTCCGTATTTCGCAGACATATCGCCAGCGGCAGAACGCGCGTGCCACTGTGAATACGCCCGATGAGATAGGCGTATTCGCCTCGGAAAAAAACCGAACGGACCATCTCCAACTTCTCAGCAACCGCACGCGGACCAACGCTCTTAAGCGGTGTTGGATCGCTTTTACCGTGCGTGGTACTTCGTGGACAATGGTCTCACTGGGGAGCGTGATTTCCAAGTCGCCGAGCACCCGCGACACGAGCGAGTCGATTGAATCGCCTCGTTGGTATGTGTGAAATGCCGGCTGCTTTGCCGGATTCGGCGGGCTTTCAAAGTCGGTGTCGACGAATTCGATTTCGTTGTCGACGCCCACGGTCGTAAAAATCCGTCGCGTGACGGAATTAAAAAACGTTTCGGCGATCTCCCAATCGTCTCGATCATCGATCAACCCCGAGTAAACTGCCTTGATCGCCATCCAAACCGGGCGTGAATGGATGCGTTCTTCAAGCAATTCGTGAATCCGCGCGACGATCTGATCGACCCCGTCGGTATAGACTTCCAGTCGCTCGGTACTGTCCGCCTGCATGCCGTGCCAATCACGCTGTTCAAATCGCAGTCGTGCCCGCCCGGTGATCTCTTTGAAGTTGTCCTGATAGTGGTCAAACGCCCGTCGCATGGCACGACTGATGACATTCACCAGACGGCTGGTAGTGACCTGATGGGACATGAACCGACCTGTGGGGGAGTTCTTGCAGTGACGAATGGGTGTCTTGAAAAGACCAAAGAAAAGACGAAACGGGCACGCTTCTCACGACCCCGGGGAGCCTTAATGCCTATTCCATGTCCGTAGGGAGGATAGGTTCAATTAGTCTAACCGTGTATCGCGGTCCCCGCCAATATTTCCTGACGAGCGACGACCGGTACTCTCGCGCGAAAACGATTTTCTCGCCTTCGACCAACCGCACCCACGGATAATGCCCTCGCGTCGCCGCAAAAACGTCGAAAGGGAAACGACCGAACAGCTTCCAAGGGCCATCCGGTCGTTTGGCTTCAGGGGTGGCTGAGGGGACTTGAACCCCCGGCCCCCAGATCCACAATCTGGTGCTCTAACCAACTGAGCTACAGCCACCGTTGTTGTCCGCCCGTGAGTGATGCGGAGTTGGAACATCGCCCCACCGCCCCGACCCACGCACATCGAATCCATGAAATATAGGGCGATCCCGCCGCATGGGTCAACCGTCGCTGAGAGGGCTTCATGAGCGACTCCGTTTCCCCCTGCAAATAGGGCTCCGGGGGCACAGGGGCGTTTCTTGTTCGACCACGCGCATCGTACATCCACAAAGTCACCAAGCGGGAGACCGGGTCCGCGCGCATTTCATTCCTTGACGTTTCCCTATCGGCGGTTGACAATCAAGGGCAAATCCACGATTCGACTTAGAGCCGTTCCCTGATCGGTCCCAACGCATGGCCGACCCGTTGCCGAGGAGCCAAAACACATGAGTACGATTGAACGAGCTGGATTGTATCAGGAACAGACAGGCAATCTCACTTCACATGATGACATCGACCGCTGCTTGGATGCACTGGCTACCGGCAGGTCGAAGCTCCGCCAAACGCCCATCGCCGGGTTGATCGAACTCGCGGAAGCCTGCATTCACGGCACGATGAACGAGTGCGACGAATGGGTTCGTTTGGCTTGCGAGGCCAAGGGGCTCACCCCGGGCACGGCGCAAGAAGCGGAAGATATTTCAAACGGAGTGCTGGGAACCGTTCGCTATTTGCGGCTCATCTCCAATGCGCTGTCCGATATCGAGAAATACGGCGCGCCACGACTGCCGGGAGAAGTCGTCACCGGGCCCAATGGGCGACTGAAAGTACAGGTCATGCCGACCAAGGGCTTGTATGACTCAGTCGCTTTCAGCGGGTTCAAGGCCCATATCTGGATGGCCGAAGGCGTCACCCGAGAGAACCTTCCGGAGCACATCGCCAGCTTTTATCGCCATGGTCGGCAAGAAGAGGGAATTGCCCTGGTCTTGGGTGCCGGCAACGTATCGAGCATTCCGCCGACCGACGCCTTCACCAAGATCTTCCAGGAAGGCAAGGTCGTGTTGTTGAAGATGAACCCGGTGAACGAATACCTGGGTCCGATGTTCGAGCGTGCGTATGCCCCGCTCATCGAAGCCGGCTTCCTGCGGATCATCTACGGTGGGGCCGAAGTCGGTTCCTATTCCACGCACCATGAACTGGTCGACGAAGTCCACATCACCGGTTCGGTACGCTCTCACGATACCATCGTTTGGGGCCCCCCTGGCCCGGAGCGTGATCGACGGAAAGCCGAAAACGATCCGTTGCTCAAGAAGCCTATCACCAGCGAGTTGGGGAATGTCTCACCGTGGATCGTCGTGCCGGCGGACTACAGCAAGAGTCAACTTCGCTTTCAGGCCGAAAACCTAGCGATGTCGATCCTCAACAAATGTTCGTTCAATTGCGTGGCGACCAAAGTAGTCGTCACGCACAAAAGCTGGCCACAGCGACAGCAGTTTCTCGACTATGTGCAAGAAGTTCTCGACGCCAACCCGCCGCGGAAGGCATATTACCCAGGAGCCGAAGAGCGGTGCCGCCGCTTCTCCGGTGAAGACCCGAAGGGTTGCCCGACCGGGGCACTACCCTGGACGTTGAAGCGGGACATCGACCCCGGACAGGACTCGTTGTATTTCGACGAAGAGTCGTTCGTCTGTGTTTGTGCCGAAACAGGTTTGGACGCCGTCGACGGGAAGGATTTTCTCAAACAAGCGGCTGACTTCGCCAACAACCGCTTGTTCGGCACCTTGGGCGCCACGGTGGTCGTGCATCCCAGTTTCCGCAAAGACGCGCAAACCGGCCCCGCATTCGATCAGTTTATCGCCGAACTCCACTACGGCACCATCGGTATCAACCACTGGTGCGCGCTGGCTTACGGAATGATGACCACGCCCTGGGGTGGCTACCCTGGCGCGTCGATTCACGACCCCGTTAGCGGCATCGGTTGGATCCATAACACCTACATGCTTGACGACATGGAAAAGGCCGTGATGGAAGGCCACCTAACGGTCTTCCCCAAACCCGCCTGGTTCCCGTCCTGCAAGAACGCCGACTCCATTACCCGAGGCGCTGTGCGGCTTTCCGAGAAACCTTCGCTCACACGTCTTGGCGGTGTCATTCTCTCGGTGCTCAAGGGTCTGTAGTCTGAAGTGGCAGTTCCATGGGGAACTGTTTCTCCAGGGAGGAACTGTTTCAGCTTTTGAGTCGGGCGGGTGCATGAACTACGAGCAGTGGCGTGCGGTGTTGAAGGACCAGCGGCTGCCGGCGGTGGTGGTTGATCTGGATGCTTTTGATCGCAACGTGTCCAAGATCGGCGAAATCCTCCAACGCGGGGGTCACGGACACCATCTTCGCTTAGCCACGAAAAGTGTTCGCGTGCCGGCGCTCATTCGCCGAATTCTCGATTCCGGAGAACCGTATCAAGGGGTGATGTGTTACGCGATCGAAGAGGTCGGTTTTCTTGCCGAATTGGGATTCGATGACTTTCTCGTTGCCTATCCCACGGTTCAGCCCTGTGATATCAAGCGGCTAGTCGAACTCTCGGCGGCTGGCAAAACCGTGCGCCTAGTGCTCGATTCGATCGAGCAGATCGAGAATCTCTCGGCGGCAAATCCGAATGCCCAACGCCCTTTGGACGTGGTGCTTGACATCGATATGTCGCTACGACTTTTGGGTGGACGTGTGCATCTGGGGGTGCGGCGCTCGCCGTTGCGCTCGGCGGACGATGTGTTCACCTTGTGTGAAAAGGCTAGCCGTCTACCCGGCGTGCGGATCGTGGGGTTAATGGGCTACGAGGCACAGGTCGCGGGGCTCGGGGATCGCAACCCCTTCAAACGGATGATCAACCCGGTGGCTGCGACTATTCGCAAACGCTCGATGGTCCGTGTGGCGAGGTTGCGAAGGCAACTCGCCGAAGGATTTCACGAACGGGATATCGACTTGCAACTGTTCAACGGCGGCGGCACGGGGTCGGTCAACTTCACGGTCGACGAACCCTGGCTCACCGAATTGACCGCCGGCTCGGGTTTTCTCTGTTCACACCTGTTCGACTATTTCTCGAACATCCAACTAGAGCCCGCCTGTTTCTTCGTCTTGCAGGCAACACGAAGCTCCGACGATGGATACTTGACCTGTGCCGGCGGAGGTTATATCGCCTCGGGGGAACCGGGCTGGGACAAAGTGCCACGTCCTCATCTGCCCAACGGGTTACGGTTCGTCTCGACCGAGGGTTGTGGCGAGGTGCAAACTCCCCTGCGCCTGCCGGCGGATGGTTCTTTGAAGCTCGGGCGTGAAATTCCCTGGGGAGGACCGGTGTTGTTTCGACATGCCAAGGCAGGCGAATTGGCCGAACATTTCAACGAGTATCTGCTCGTCTCCGACGGCAAGATTGTCGACCACGTGGCGACCTACCGTGGGCTAGGTGGCAGCTTTCTCTAAGTCGTCACCACCGCCTGTCGGCGCGATGTCCTCGGTGTAAACGGTCACATAGTACTCGATGATTTCCAGAGGGGTGCGACCCGAGTAATGCTGGCCTTTGCGTCCCGAGAAATACAAAGACATCGCGACTCCCTTGAGCCCGGTGCGCAGCAGCCGCAAGGCGTTGCCCGGCGGTCCAGGAACGCGCGGCGCGAACTCGAGCAAGCGAACCAGCCATCTCACTTTAAACTTCGGAGTCCACCGCAACAAGCCCAACAACATGGCCAGCGCCTTGCGGTCATCCTCTGGGAGATATTCCAACACTTCGTCCACATGCTCGCCACAACCCAACTCCGAGAACGAAGGGAATCCGCCACCACCGGGTGCAAAAACGTCACCCAACTTGAGAAGGCCACGGAACTGTCCATTGGTGAGATAGCGGGAAGGGTTGGTCATGGCACTTTGTATGGTCTAGTAAGAAAAATCTTCTCAAGAGGATCCTGATCGCCCTTGCTGAAATGGGCACGCGTCCAACTCTCAGGCTTCTAACAACTTTTTGCTCGCCAGATAGCTCATCGCCATGATCGTGAACGATGGATTGATCCCCGGCGCCGAGGGAAAAATACTCGAATCGGCGGCGATGAGCTTCGGATGGCCATGCACTTGGAAACGGGGATCGACCACGGAAGTTTTCGCGTCGGTCCCAATCGGGCAGCCTCCCATCAGATGCAGGCCGAATTCTTGTTCACAGTGAATCACTTCCCGAGCGCCAACGGAGTGGTGCATTTCGGTAGCGATTTCGAGCCCCAGCTTGACCTTGGCTCGATCCGCGGCGGTCAACGTCTTGGCGCGAATTAGATTTCCCTTGCGATCGATCTTCAACTCTCCCACCGGGTCGTCGCGGATCACGACTTCCATGCCGGAGAAGTAACGATATTTCTTCATCAATGCGACGTGTTGCATACCGAACCCTGGCAACAGCAAACTGGTGGCGATTGGCGGGGCGAATACGTTTTCCAACTTCAAACCTGCAGAGCGAAGGCGATCGTCGTGCGATTCGACTGACTGAAGCGGTCCCTTGTGTGAACCTACCGGCTCGTCGTGTATGCCGTAGGTCATGCGTTGGGGATGGCAGGTAAACCGTGTACCCAGCGCCGGCAGTTTGCGGCCAATCTCCTCACAGCGGTGCAAGAGCGTTGTATTGCCAAACGATCCGGCAGCCAACACCACCCGGGCGGCCTCGACTTCGCGCTTCTCTCCACGCTGGGTACCGCGAATCTTCACGCTTGGTCCCGTGTCGTCGAGATGATCGACCGCGAATTCGGTCTCGATTTCCAGGCCTTGCTTGCGTGCCGTGGGGATTAACGTAACCACCGCGCTCTGCTTCGAATCGCGAGGACAGCCGCCAAGGCAAACGATGCAGTCGCTCCCCCGGTCGAACTTGCAATCCGACTGCGCTCGCAGGATGGGTGCCCAGTGGTAACCGCATTTCTCGAACGACTCGATAAACAGTCGGGCATTGCGGTTGTAGTCTTCCGGAGCAATTTGATTGGAGACGAGCCGGGAGTCGAGATGGTCGTACAGGGGCGTCATTTCGTCGAGATTGAAGTAATCGATACCACTGCGATCGCGCCAATCGTCCCATGCCAGAACATCAAAGCGATTGAGATCGGCCTGATTGACAACCGACGTTCCGCCAAGACACTTGCCACGCAGAAATCCTAAACCTCCGTCTTGGCTAATCTCGATCCCACCGCCCCAGAACATGCGTCCCGTGTAGCCCAACTCGTCGGGCGGATAGTTTGTGTGGTCGAAGACCTTGCCCGCCTCGATCATCAGACACTTCGCCCCACCAGCGGTCAACTCGTAGGCAATCCGAGCGCCAGAGACTCCAGAACCAACAATCGCAAAATCGAACATCGTCGCGCCGCCAGAAAATAAAGAGGCCAGCAAAGAAACGATTGGCATGAGTAGTGTCGACGAACCATCCGGTGGAGTCAACTAGCCTGGAGATGCGAAATTGGTTGTGATGCCCCGTTCGTACCGTTTGATTTATTGAGTACGATGCGAGAGGGAATGATGAGCCACTCGCCAACAGGCAGACGCGTGCTCGATCAACACGGTTTGGGTTCGTGGGCATGAGCGAAGAGCTAGAACGCACGATAGGCGCGCTGGAAGAAAGTCTTCTTTCGCTACTCGCCGAAGAGGTACCAACGGAATTGATGCTCTCGGACTTCAAATTTCAGGTCATCATCGAAGGTGTCGTTCTGGTAACCTACCGTTCGGTAAGACATGATTTGGTCGGACAGCCAGAGCTTCATTCACGACGCAGTTCGATTTGGAAAAAGAGCCACGGCGCTTGGCGATTGGTTTTTCACCAAGGTACGCCGTCTTTCGCGGTTTCGCGAAGGGTGCGATTCTCGTGGCTCATCGGATCGTTCTTTCATGCACACCAAGGCATATGCTGCTCCATGCATCCGTGATTGATGGGGGATTTCCGGCGTTCCATTTTTTACCTCGCAATCCCCTTCAGTGATCGCAACAATAAGACCAGAGAAAGCGGTCACTCAATTCTACGTATCGTGGGAGAATACCCATGTCAATCGTCAAGAGTGCCACGCATAGCGATCTCAAGACTGCGCGGGCAACATCCCCTGAGTGGCTGTTGTTACTCCAGCCTCAAGTGCGAGTCAAACCGCACGAGTTGGTCAAGCTTTGTTACACGCTTGTGCATGCCGCAGAGGCCGTCGGAATTCGGGATCTTGCCGATGGCGAGTTCCGGCCAGAGGATACCACGCTTGAGGAAGGCATTGAGCGGCAGTTGAACTATCTGCTCGATCAAGTCGGTTGCAATCGACCAGGGTTTCGCTTGCTGGAGATCGGCTCCGGATACGGTCATCTGTTGCGATTGGCTCGTCAGCGCGGTGCCCGGGCAGTGGGGGTCAATCTCTCGCCGGAACAAGTGAAGTACTGCGGAGATCATGGCTCGCAAGCGTATTGCTGTAACTATCGAGATTTGTTGCATTGCAAAGCATGGCACGGACAGTTTGACGGAGTGATCGCGAACGGATCACTCGAACATTGGGTGCAGCCCGAGGATGTTCTGGCGGGGCGAATGAACGAGATTTACAATGAATCGTTCGCCATCGCCTACAAGACGCTCGACCCTCATGTATCAGAGGCCCGCTATGTGACCACCGCGATTCATGTGAATCGTGAAGTAAAGCCTGAAGATCTACTGACCCCGTGGCGCCGCCAACCGCGCGGTTCCGATCGCCGACACTTCAGCCTGTTGCACAACTGGATGGGTGGGTATTATCCGGTCGACGGGCAACTCGAACAGTGTGCGAGACCTTATTTCGCGCTCGAGACAGAAGTGGACGGAACTTTGGGCTACAAAGTCGCCAACGATTACCGTATGGCCAGAATGACGCGCGCCCTGTACACGGCTCCCAAAATGATCTGGAGAATCGCCCGAGCGTTCGCCAGGCACCCCCGCGTCACCCGCACCATGATCCAATGCTACTTTATCGAGAAGGCCTGGGACTGGCAGTTCCAGGGCGACGACCCACCGATGAAGCTCTTGCGACACACGTGGCGGCGCAGTGCGTTGGGTGAAGAAGCATGAACAACTCACGATGGCAGATCGCCGTGGCTCTTGTATACGCATGTGCGGTTTCATCTCCAATTGCCATCGCCGATGAAAAACGCTCTCAACCACCGACACGTGGCGTCGTGGCGACGTTTTCAATCGTGGCATGCGATCTGGATAAACGACAATGGGGCGTGGCGACCCAGTCGCGGGTGTTGGCGGTCGGTTCCATCGTCCCGTTCGCGAAAGCGGAGATTGGGGCAATTGCCACGCAGGCGTGGGCCAACACGTCGTACGGACCACGCGGTCTGAAGATGCTCGAAGGCGGTCATTCGGCTCAACAGACGCTCGACGCTTTGTTGGAAAGCGACAACGGTCGCGAGAATCGTCAACTGGCAATCATCGATCGACAGGGCCACGTTGCACACTTCACCGGTGAAGCATGTTCCGATTGGGCTGGTGCCGTGGTCGGGAAACACTTCTGCTGCTTGGGTAATATCCTCACGGGCGAAGAAGTGGTCCGCGAAATGTCCCGGGCCTTTCAAGAGGCCAAAGGCGCGCTCGCCGATCGAATGCTCGCCGCGCTGGTGGCCGCTGAAGCAGCCGGCGGAGACCGTCGCGGTCGGCAATCGGCCGCCATGTTGATTGTGCAAGAAAAAGCCGGCTACAGCGGGTTCGACGATCGCCACATCGACCTCCGCGTGGATGACCATCCCCGGCCTATCGAAGAACTAGGGCGACTATTGGACCTGCGGCTGCGGCGAAAGCGGTCACCTTGAAGGTCGTGGGAGTTCGAAATCCCCGCCACTGCTCGCAAAGTGACAATGTCGAATCGACATTGTCGCATGGCCCGAGGATGCTTGCTATCCTAGTTCCACTGTGTGATGCGGCATCCGCCCGCGTGATTTCCTCGATCAAGGTCGACTTCCGATTGTGGAACCAGTCGTGCCGAGATCATTGATTGACACCGAAAGAAAGTGAAACCTCATGAGCATCGATCCTCGGAATGTAAGTCGTAGAACATTTTGTACCGCCAGCGCTGGTCTCCTCACCGCGGGCACACTCGCGTTTGGGTTCAATCGCATGGCCCAAGCGGCCGACGAAGATGCCGATACGATGATCACACAGATCGCCAAGTTCAAACTGAACATGGAAAAGGAAGACGAAGGTGTACAACTGCTCGCGGATATGTGTGTCGCGGTCGAGGAGAATGAGCCCGACGTGTTGGTCTATATCTGCCATCGCTCGGCCAAGAAGCCCGAAGAGATTGTCTTTTTTGAAGTCTACAAGAACGCCGAAGCACTCAAGGCACACGGCAAGACCCCACACCTTGGTAAGCTTCGCACCTCGTTCGGTAAGTTGTTCCTTCCCCCGCTATCCGTCACACGGTTGGACCGGATTGGCGGGTTCGCGCGTTAAGCGTGCCCGTCGCCTTCGCTCACCTTGGAGGTCATGGGGCATCGAGAGCGTATCGCGTGGTCCGCGAAGTCAGAATCTCGGACCTGCGATGGCTGACATCGATTCGGAGTATTTTTCAAATGCCGTGGAAAATGAATGGTCTTCCCGGAACGATCACGTCTGTCACTGCTCTGGTGCTATTCGCGCTGCTGGGAAAGACATTTGCCAGTGAGCTCGTCACCATGGAGAATTTCACCCGTGCGGAGACCTACCGCTACATGACGCGGTTCGTCGCCGGGGGTGGTTTTGGAAAGTTTCGCCACATGCGCGATGTCACGCCGGTCGAATCACAGACCGTGATCCGTATGAATCGAGACACTCTCTATTCGTCTGGCGTGTTCGATTTGTATTGCCCGGTGACGATCGTCAAACCCGACTCAGGCGACCGATTCCAGTCGATGCAAGTGATCAATGAAGATCACTACACGAAACTTCTCGCCTACGATCCCGGGGAATATGAGCTAACCAAAGAAATGATCGGTACGCGGTACGTCTGCGTATTGTTTCGCACGCTCATCGATCCGACGGACCCGGATGATGTGAAGGCAGCCAACGCGATTCAAGATCGGATTGCGGTCCGACAGGATTCGATCGGCACCTTCGAGGTTCCCGATTGGGATCAGCAACAGCTAAGCGAATTGCGCGACCGGCTCAATCGACTTGCCGCGCTTGGCGAAGGCACTTCGGTTGATATCCCGAAGTTCGGTGATGTGGACGAAGTGAACCCCATGGCTCACCGCATTGCCACGGCGTACGGATGGGGCGGAAGTCCGCGAGAGGCGGCCATCTACCAACGGGGCGCCCCAGAAGAAAACGACACCGAAAAGCCGTATGCAATGACGCTGCGCGACGTGCCGGTCGACGGGTTCTGGTCCGTTACGGTTTACAACGCCAAGGGCTACTTCGACAAGAACGAATACGATGCCTATGCCGTGAGCGACCGGAATGCCACGAAGAACGCCGACGGCGGCGTGACGATCCATTTCGGCGGAGACCCCAGCCAGACGAACTTCCTCCCCGTCACCAAAGGCTGGAACTACGTCCTTCGTCTCTTTCGTCCCCGCCAAGAAGTTCTCGACGGCAAATGGAAGTTCCCCACTATCGAACCCGTGACCGGACGCGTGGGAACTTGAGGCATGTTCGACAAGGCGGCGACCCGCTCTGGTTTACCAAACTGCTTCCGCACGGGCGCGTTCAAGTTTGTTCTTGAATAGCTGGCAGTTCGGATAGGCTTCGACGAACTGTTTCAGCAGCGGGATGGTCCACCCAGATGCTTCTTCTTTAGGTAGGAGTCCGCCAGCCCCACGGACCCGGCGTGGGGTCACGGTCCATTTTCGGGGCACCACGTCGACATTCTCCACGGTTTTGGTCCCAATTCGACTCAAATCACGCGTATCACCTTGAAGATAGATAGGCCCTACGTTATGCTCGGCGCCTTCGTTGACAATTGGTCGTCCCCGGTTAGCATGGTTGCGTTATGCAACAACTACGTCTACAAGGCCTCGTTCTACTCGTTGTGGCGATGCTTAGCATCGCGACACTGAGCCCGTGGACGCTCTCTGGAGCGATTGCGCTCAACGACGCAGCTACAATATCATCCTCCTCGGAGGGGTTTGTGGAACACATCGACACCAACGATGATATTGACGGCATCGATGCAATGATTGGCGAGGGGATCTCGATCGCACAAGCGGGCTTCCTGTTCCATCTACTTGATATCCATCACAACAGCCCCTTGCGTCTCGATTCAACACGTTGGTGTCCTCGGGGTCCCCCCTTTGTTTAGTCTCCACAAATCGCTTGACAATGTGCAGTGTCATGCGATTTGTACGGCAATTCGATAGGATTGCCTCTCACGGCGCCGCTCGCGCCGGAGGCTTGTTCGTTGGCGACCTTTGAAACCGCGCGTTTAGCTCAAACGCAACGAATCGAAGCACAAACAGACACCATGGCGAGGCCAGAGATCTGTTATGCAACTCACACTTCAAGAAGTCGCGAAGCTATTCGACGTATCCGAGAACACGGTTGTCCAGTGGGTGAATGACACTAATCTACCCGCCCAAGAAGTTGACGGGGACTACCGGTTTCATCGTGCGGAGTTGCTCGAATGGGCAACGATCAATAAGCAGCATTTCTCGCCGGACATCTACGATCAAATCAACGGTGACAAGATCGAAACGATTTCCTTGGCGAGCGCCCTGGAAGTGGGAGGGGTGCTTGCCGGCGTGGGGGGAGACGACACTCGCCACATTCTAAGCAACGCCATCGAAGGTCTGCCGGTTCCCGAATCTTTTGGAATCGAAACGCTCCTCGAACTTATCCTTGCCCGGGAGTCCGTGGGCAGCACGGCAGTTGGCGATGGGGTTGCGATCCCTCACCCGCGTCAACCGGTCGTGTTGACCGTGCAGCAACCGGTCGTGCGTTTGTGCTATCTTTCGCAACCGCTGGACATCCCAACACCAGACGGCAAACCCATCGACACGCTGTTTCTCATCATTGCCCCCACGGTGCATGATCATCTACAACTGTTAGCCCGACTGGGGGCGGTGATGCGTAACAATTCCGTGCAATCGGAACTGAAAAGTCGTGCTGGAGCGGATCGGATCGTTCAAACGATCGGTCAAGCTGAACGCGACCTTGCTTCGAGTGACACCGGCGTGGAGTGTGCCTAGATGGATCTATTACTCGATGGACTGATCGTATTGGTTGGTGGCGGCGTTGTTGCGCTGTTGCTTAGTCGGACACCGCTGGCAAACCTTGTCGGGGCGATCTCGGCAGCGATCGGATCGGCGATCGTGTTGGTGCCCGCGGTACATGTGGTCCTTCAAGGCGTAACGCCCGCGGAATTCTCCGCCGCATGGAATGTCCCCTACGGCTCATTCACGCTTCTGCTTGATCCGCTTTCGGCCTGGTTCGTGATCCCCATCGCGGGGCTTTCGTCGATTGCCGCGGTTTACGGGTTTTCTTACATGGCTCACTTCGCGGGCCACAAGTCACTTGGTACTCCGTGGTTCTTCTACAATCTGTTAGTCGCCAGCATGGTGGTGGTGGTCACGGCACGAAACGGCGTGTTGTTTCTCGTCGCGTGGGAGTGTATGGCACTGACGTCGTACTTCCTCGTTGTGTTTGAAGACGAGAAAGACTCTGTTCGAGAAGCGGGACGCGTTTATTTGATTGCATCGCATCTGGGCACGGCTTTCCTGTTGGTTTTTTTCGTTCTCTTGGGACGAGAAGCGGGGTCGCTCGAGTTTTCACGGATCGCTGACTGGCTCGATTCTTCCGATGGTTTCTCGCCAGGAATGTCGAGCTTGCTGTTCCTGCTGGCGTTGATTGGCTTCGGAACCAAGGCAGGCTTCATGCCGCTTCACGTCTGGTTGCCAGAAGCACATCCGGCAGCCCCCAGCCACGTATCGGCGGTGATGTCCGGCGTGATGATCAAGACGGGTATTTATGGCATCGTCCGAACACTGACCGTGCTCGGCACATCGCAGGAATGGTGGGGCTGGCTGTTGATTGGCGTGGGGGTAACATCCGGGATCGGCGGGATCGTGTTCTCGCTGGCGCAGCACGATCTGAAACGTCTCTTGGCGTACTGTAGCGTGGAAAATGTCGGCATCATCGCCCTGGGTCTGGGAGTCGGCGTCCTGGGAATACACGGGGACGCGCCGGCGGCAGCCATGCTCGGGTTTTCCGGCGCCTTGCTACATGTACTAAATCATGCCGTCTTCAAGGGGTTGTTGTTCCTGGGTGCCGGCGCGGTCATCCATGAAACCGGTACGGGGACTCTCGACGCCCAGGGGGGGCTGCTAAAGCGGATGCCTTGGACCGGCGCGACGTTCTTGGTTGGTGCCGTGGCGATTTCCGGATTGCCGCCGCTTAACGGGTTCATTAGCGAATTCTTGATGTACCTGGGTGCCTTTGAAGAAGACTCGCTGTTGACCACCTCCGGCGCGGTCACCGCGCTGGCGGCGATCGGTAGCTTGGCGTTGATTGGTGGCCTGGCAGCCGCCTGCTTCACAAAGGCGTTCGGCATCGTCTTTCTCGGTGAACCACGCACCGATGCATCGCGCGACGCTCATGCACCTGGTTGGGGGATGCGGATTCCCATGGTGCTACTCGCCGGGTGTTGTTTCGGAATTGCATTGCAGGCTCGCCCCATCGCCCAGCGGCTCACGCCTATCATTTCCGCGTTCCTGCCGGAAGCCACGCTCAAGGAACCGAAAGTATTGGACGCCGCGTTCGTCTCGCTCCATTCCATCAGCGTGGCTTGCGTGATGGTGATTGTTCTCGGGATCGCTCTCGCTGTCGCGCGGAAGGCTCTGTTGCACCGTCGCGAGATTGGAAGCTCAACGACCTGGGGCTGCGGTTATGCCGCGCCGACGGCGCGCATGCAGTACACATCGTCGTCGTTTGCACAACCAGTTACCCAATTCTTTGCCCCGGTCCTGCGGACAATCAGAAGGTTTTCACCTCCACAGGGTCCTTTTCCGAAATCGGCCAACCTCCACTCCGAGACCCCGGACATTTCAATGAAATTCTTGTTCCGTCCCATGTATCGGCTCGTCGATCGTCTGCTGTCGATGTTGGGGTGGATTCAGCACGGTCAGGTACATCTTTATGTACTGTACTTGGCAGCGACGATGGTCGTGTTGTTGGTGTGGTACCTGGGAGTTGCAGTATGAGATTTCTGCCGCTGATTCTGGCACTGATTTTGTCACCGTTGATGCGAGGAATCATCAACCGGACGAAAGCGCGTTTCGCCGGTCGTCAGGGACCGCCATTGTTGCAACCGTATTACGATCTGTGGAAACTGCTGCAAAAAGGCGCGGTTTATAGTACGACGACCACTTGGATCTTTCGAGCCGGACCCATTATCTCACTCGCGGCAACTCTGGTGGCGGCCATGCTGATGCCGCTGGGTGGCTGGCCCGCGGCGATGTCCTTTAGCGGCGATCTCATTGTGTTCGCCTATCTACTGGGCCTGGGGCGATTCTTGACGGTCGTCGCCGCGCTGGATACCGGTTCGGCGTTCGAAGGCATGGGGGCAAGTCGTGAAGTGTTCTACTCGGCGTTGGCGGAACCGGCGTTGCTGCTGGGGCTGGCGGCGATCGCCAAAATTAGCGTGGGTGGGTCAATCCTGTCCTCACTCAGCCAAATGCATTCGCAAATCAGCCTGCATTTGTGGGCCGAGAGTGGTGTGGTTCTCGTCTTCGTCGCGCTGGCGCTGTTTATTGTTTTCCTGACGGAAAATTCAAGAATACCGGTCGACGATCCAACGACTCACCTCGAACTCACCATGATCCATGAAGTCATGGTGCTCGACCACAGTGGCCCTGACTTTGCGTTCATTCTCTATGGAGCCTCGCTTAAGCTGTGGCTCTTGGGGGCCCTGATCGTTGGTCTCGTCGTCCCTAGCTCGGGTATTTGGGTGGTTGATCTGCTCGCGGACTTGGTCGGGATGATCGCTATCTCGGTGATTACCGGCGCGGTGGAATCGATGATGGCACGTCTGCGTTTGGTTCGCGTTCCACAACTCTTGGTGGGAGCCGGCGCGCTGGCCGTGCTGGCCCTGGTGCTGGAGTACAAAAACTAATGGGCTCACTTGCCGATACGATTCTGATCATTGTCGTACTGCTTAATCTGGCCCTGCTCGGAACGGGGCGACTGCGGCCATCGATCCGGTTGGTCGCGGCTCAGGGCATGATTCTCGGATTGCTGCCGTTGCTTGTCAGCGAGCATGGTGCCGGACTTCGTTTGGCTCTTCTGGCGGTCGCGACGGTCGCGTTGAAGGGGGTCGCGTTCCCGAAATTGCTCTATCGTTCGCTACGATCCAGCAACGCAAAACACGAGATCGATCCAGTCGTTGGAGTGACCGCCTCGGTACCCTTGGGGCTCCTGCTGCTTGCCGGATCGTTCTGGATGGCGTCGCGATTCCAGTTGCCCGCCGGTGTGGAGGTTGCCTCGAATTTAGTGCTCCCCGTCGCCTTGGCGACGATCCTGTGTGGGCTGTTCTTGATCATTACTCGGCTTCAGGCACTCAATCAGGTTCTCGGCTATCTCGTCCTTGAGAACGGCATCTTCGTCTTCGGCGTTGCCTTGGCACACGAAGAACCGTTTCTCGTCGAGACGGGCGTTCTGCTTGACGTGTTCGTCGGGGTATTCGTCATGGGGATTGCCATCTTTCACATCAGCCGCACCTTCGATCATATCGATGTAAAACAATTGTCGCGGCTGAAAGACTGAACAAGGGACTTGTAGTTGTCATGACGATCGCAGCCTTGATATTGATTCCTGCCGCCTCGGGCCTGTTGAGCTTTTGGCTGCCTTCACAACTCGGGCGACGAGCGCTACTTGTGGCCGCGGCTGTCATGCATCTGGGGCTAACGCTGTCGCTGTGGTCGGCGCGTCCCGAACCGACGCCCGGTTCCTGGTTGGCGGTCGATACCCCTGGATTGTTATTTCTCACGATCGCCAGCACGCTGTTCATGGCGTCCGCCATTTACTGCACCGGCTACTTGAGCCACGAAGACGTGGCAACCCACATTGATCGCGAGGAACGTTTCCTGTTCTCCAATGAGCCAGAATCCGTTTTCATTGGGTGTCTGTTGCTGTTTCTGGCATCGATGACGTTGGTCACGCTGAGCCAGCACTTCGGCTTGCTGTGGGTCGGCGTGGAAGCCACGACCTTGGCAAGCGCGCCGTTGATTTACTTTCACCGCAATCATCGTTCGCTCGAAGCAACCTGGAAGTATCTGCTGATTTGTTCGGTTGGGATCGCGTTGGCATTGATGGGGAACTTCGTGCTCGCCGTTTCGGCATCCGCGGCGCAAGCTCACGACGTCAATCTTCATGTGACCAATCTGTTGGCGAACGCATCGAAACTAGACGGCGTCTGGCTGAAGGCGGCGTTCCTCTTCTTTCTCGTCGGATATGGCACGAAAATGGGGCTTGCCCCCATGCACACGTGGCTACCCGACGCACACAGCGAAGCACCCTCACCCGTGTCGGCGCTGCTTTCCGGGGCACTTTTGAATTGCGCGTTTCTCGGCATCTTTCGGGTTCATCAACTTTGCACGGCCGCCGGAGAAGGCGAATTTTCCCGTTCGCTGTTGGTGGTCTTTGGTCTCATGTCGATGAGCGTTGCCGCCGTGTTCATACTACGAGCGCGCGACTTCAAGCGGATGCTCGCCTATTCCAGTGTCGAACACATGGGCATCCTCGCCATTGGTGTCGGTCTCGGTGGAGCCGGCGTGCTGGGAGCTATTTTCCACGCCTTCAATCATTCGTTCACCAAGGCCGCCCTGTTCCTGGCCGCCGGAAATATCCTGTTGGTTTACGACACAAAGTCCATCAACGACGTGCGCGGAGTGCAGCGCCGTCTGCCAATCACCGGCGCCCTGTGGCTGGCTGGATTTCTCGCCATCACCGGAACGCCACCCTTTGGAACATTCCTTAGTGAGTTTACCGTGTTGAGGGCGGCCTTGGATGCCGATCGGGCGGTTGTTGCCACGCTGTACCTCGTATTGTTGGCGATCATTTTTATCGGCATGGCCAACGTCATGCTGAAAATGTCGCAGGGAACGGCTCCCGAATCCACTCCCAATTCATCGAAAGACAAGCTCGTGTCCGTCGGTCCGTCGCTCGTCCTGGCGTCGCTGGTGTTCATGTTTGGGTTCTATATTCCCAAGCCGCTACGCAACGCGTTCGATGAGGTCACCTTGAGCGTCCGTGAGAAGAAGGATTCGCTCGAGGAGTCGGCAACGATCGTTCCTCTTCGCGTGGAAAACGAGACGCTCACCGCGATTTCCACCGAAGTTCAATCGGCGCTGCACGAACATGGGACCGAACCAAAGACTGACGCAGAGGAGATTCGGGAATGACACAGGTTGCCGATACAGAACAACTCCTCACCAACGGGCAACCCCTGCCGCTGAGTCGCGTGCCAGTCTTTGCGTTCGACGATTTTTGTAGCGAAGTCGGCAACCGAACCGCCAACGGTTCCTCGCTCTCGGCGCTGTTCGGCGTACCCAATCAGGGGAATGATGTCAGGCTGTACGCAGTCCTCTCTCGCACGGACACGGGGCAAATTGCCGTGTTCGCGACCGATGTCGGAGACCACTATCCCGCGCTGACGCCTACCATTCCACAGGCACATTGGTTTGAACGCGAAATAGCCGAACAATGGGGCATCGTTCCCGACGGGCACCCTTGGCTCAAGCCCATTCGTTTTCATCATTCGTATTCCAAGGGACGTGACGCGTGGGGACGCGCCGTCGGTGATACAATTCTCCCCTGCGTGACAAACTACTTTCGGGTGGAAGGGGAAGATGTTCATGAGGTCGCGGTCGGTCCGGTCCATGCCGGTGTGATCGAGCCGGGACACTTTCGTTTTCAGTGTTATGGTGAAACGGTTTTCACGCTCGAGATCGAACTGGGATTCCAACATCGTGGTATCGAACGCCGACTGGTCGGCGGACCGACAAAAAACACGTTGCACTACATGGAAACCCTGTCCGGCGACACAACGATTGGCCATTCGCTGGCCTATGTGCAAGTACTCGAAGGCTTGGCGGCAGTGGAATCCCCGCTCAAGGCTCAGACGATTCGTGCCATCGCGCTAGAACTCGAACGACTTGCCTGCCACACGGGTGACCTTGGAGCAATCGCGCAAGACATCGGGTTTCTACCGACATCGTCGTTCTGTGGTCGGCTGCGGGGCGATTTCCTCAATACAACGGCCGTGATATGCGGCAACCGGTTTGGGCGGTCGATCGTACGTCCTGGCGGCGTTCGCTGGGACATTACCCCGGAGATGGCCGACGTGTTGACCCAACGCGTCGAAACTGCCCTGAGGGATGTCGGCGGCGCCGCCAATCTGCTGTGGAATACCCCCTCGGTCATGGCCCGACTTGAAGAAGTCGGAACCGTGTCGCAACAGGTTGCCGGGGAACTTGGGCTGGTCGGCATGGCCGCTCGGGCAAGCGGAATCGACCGCGATATCCGTCGCGACTTTCCATCAGGTATTTTCCGTTTCGCTCAGGTCCCGGCGGCCACTTGGCATACCGGTGACGCGTTTGCACGCGCGTATATACGGTGGCTCGAAGTGCAGCGGTCGGCCCGATTCATTCTCGATCAACTCAAGGCGCTTCCCGGCGGGCCAATCAAGGCCGACGTGGGGGCGCTTCAGCCAGATTCGCTGGTTGTTTCGCTGACCGAAGGCTGGCGGGGCGAAATTTGTCATGTAGCCATCACCAACGATGAAGGTCGCTTCGCGCATTACAAAGTTGTTGATCCATCCTTCCATAACTGGATCGGCTTGGCGATGTCGTTAAGGAACCAGGAGATTTCCGATTTCCCGCTCTGCAATAAGAGCTTCAATCTATCGTACTGCGGACACGATCTGTGACGAGGAGCGTGCCTGAACGGGCGGGCGTGAGGGAACCCCCGAACCGACTGAAGCCCTCTGCTATCCTTGCCACCTCAATACTCCGCTGGATACCGACTTATGTTAAAAATTCTTTGCGAACGACAAAAGCAAGGCTATCGAACAACGCCCTGGCCCGAAGGCGAAGCGGCACCCATGCCCGAGCGCTACCGTGGTTTGCCGGAGATCGATGCCTCGAAGTGTCCCGATGGCTGTCAAGCGTGTGTCGATGCCTGTCCGACCGGGGCGATTTCCACGAACGGAACGTTGGAGCTAGACCTTGGCAAATGCCTGTTCTGCACCGACTGCATGGACGCCTGCCCGGAAGATACCATCGGATATAGCAATGATTTCCGCATGGCGTTTCGTAAGCGCAACGACCTTGTGCTTGATGGCCGTGCCGTCGAACTGGCCAGCGCGTTGGACGAAAAGAGTCGCCAACTTTTTGGTCGTTCGTTGCAGTTGCGACAGGTCAGCGCGGGGGGGTGTGGTGCCTGCGAAGCCGACATCAACGTTCTCGGGACCATTATCTTCGACCTCGGCCGGTTCGGGATCAATCTTGTCGCCTCTCCCCGACATGCCGACGGCCTGATTATCACCGGCCCGGTGACTGATAACATGAAACTTGCGCTTCAAAAGACGTACGAGGCAGTTCCTGCCCCGAAGATCGTGATCGCGGTTGGGGCGTGCGCTATCTCGGGCGGTCCTTTCAGCGATCACCAACAGCAAAACAACGGTGCCGATAGCACGGTTCCCGTTGACCTTTATATCCCCGGTTGCCCACCACATCCCATGACGATCCTTGATGGCCTACTGCGGCTATTAGGGCGAATCGAGGACGGAAGCAGATAGCCTGCCACAAGAGTCATGCCGCGTGGCTAAATGAAAAGGAATTTGAACCCCATGTCACAAGCCCCTCCTGAAAGACCGCAAGGCAACGCCGCCGGTTTCGTAAAGTACTGGAAGCAGGATCTGTTATCCGGGTTTCTCGTCTTTCTAATCGCGCTGCCCCTGTGTCAGGGTATCGCGTTGGCGTGCGGCTATCCGCCCATTGCCGGTATTTTTTCGGCGATCATCGGGGCCTTCCTTACGACATTCATCAGCAATTCGGAGCTAACGATCAAAGGCCCCGCCGCCGGGCTCATTGTCATTGCCATCGGTTGTGTCGAAGACTTTGGCGGTGACGGCATGACGGGGGGATGGTCCGATGCGGATTTGTCAGCCTACAAGATAGCACTGGCCATCGGGGTCATGGCGGCGGTCGCACAGGTTCTATTCGGGCTCTTTCGGGCAGGGATTCTTGGTGAATTCTTCCCCATTGCTGCCGTGCATGGCATGTTGGCGGCAATTGGCCTGATCATCATGATCAAGCAATTCCCAGTGGTGCTTGGTGTTTCAGGAGGGGGCGAACCTCTGGAAATGGTCCGCGAGATCCCGCACTACATTGCCGAATCCAACCCGGCGATCGCCTGCATCGGCATTGTCAGTTTGCTGATCATGTTCCTGTGGCCGTTCGTGGGAAACAAGATTTCCGCGCTCAAGATGATTCCCGCCCCGCTAATTGTGTTACTGGCGGCCGTACCGATGGGAATGGGATTCGATTTACTTCACGAACACTCGTACATGATGCAAGAACATCAATATCAAATCGGGGAACAGTATCTCGTCAGAATGCCGGACCGGCCGTTTGGCATGTTCGACGATATCACCTTTCCAGATTTCTCGGCGCTGTCGCAACCGAAGGCATGGAAATGGGTCTTCATGTTCTTCGTGATCGGAAGTCTTGAATCACTGCTGAGTGCAAAGGCCATCGACATTCTCGATCCCTGGAAACGTAAGACCAATCTCGATCGTGACATGGTGGCCGTCGGGATTGGCAACTTGTGCGCGGCGATGGTGGGTGGCCTCCCGATGATCTCGGAAATCGTCCGGAGTAAAGCCAACATCGACAATGGAGCCCGCACGCGGTTCGCCGATCTGTGGCACGGCTTCTTCCTGTTACTGTGCGTGGCATTGATTCCGACCGTTCTGCACCGCATCCCGCTGGCGGCCCTGGCGGCCATGCTGGTTTACACGGGTTATCGCTTGGCCCATCCCACGGAGTTTCTCCACGTCTATCGAATTGGACGCGAACAACTCGCGATCTTCATCACCACGCTCGTCGCGGTGCTGGCGACCGATCTGTTAATTGGCATCGGGATCGGCATTGCTCTTAAGATGATAATCCACCTCGTCAATGGTGTCCCAATCCGCTCGCTGTTCAAGCCTTTCCTGGAAGTTCAGGAAGTCGATTCCAACACCAGCCTGATCATCGCGCGGGAGTCCGCCGTGTTTAGCAATTGGATTCCATTCCGTCGCCAAATCGAACAAATCGGCCTTGTCCAACACCGCAACATCATAGTCGATCTGTCGGACACGAAGCTGGTCGATCATAGCGTGATGGAAAAGCTGGAAGAAATGGATCGCGATTTCGAACAAGAGGGCTTAACCTTTGAAGTCCAAGGCCTCGAATCTCTCCAACCCTTCACCGACAATGCGCACGCAGCCCGCAAACGTGGGCTAGCAACGGTGCGACGGTTAACGGTCGTAACCGAAGCGGGGCTTGAACAGCAGCTTGAACGTGAATTCATTAGCCTAGGCGCCACCGGTTACACGTCGGTTCCTTGCGCGGGAGCCGGTCGTCGACAAGTCGGCGGAGGCAACGACCAACCCATGTCATACGTGCGAATTGAAGTCGTTGTTCCACATCTGGTATACGAACAGATTCTTGCCTACCTCCGCCGTGACATTCTTCCGAAACACCCCGTAACCGCATGTGTGGAAACAGTCGACATTGTCCGCATGGACCATTTCCTCAGTGATCACGCCGAGGAAATGGCGGTGGATAAAGAACGACAACCCACCTGAGCGGCGACCTCCGAGCCTGGATTATTCATGACGATCGGTTGCGAGGAGCACTAAGTCGAAGTAGATGCACCGAAAAGGATGAATTGTCCGCGCAGCCTATTGTGGTGAACACGTGAGCAAAGGCAAGTCGCTCTTTGACCCTGCCTTACTCACCCGCCGCGTATTGTGAAAAGTGGGTCGTTCTTTGTACTTTGCTGGCGAAGGCGTGACGGGGTGGCGGCATCCGCCAGTCACGCCGCGTTGGCCCGTGGGGTGTGAGAAAACGGGGCGGCAGCTTCCAGCATTGCGGGCAGCCGACGAGCTCTTACCGAAATGGCCGCACGACCTGCGCCACGTGGACCACCAATCGTAGCGCGGGAACAAACCGCGACTGGACTAAAATTTACGGAATGGGCAGGGATGGCTAACCTTCAGTCAAACCCGTCCCGTTTACTCCCCTCCTCAAACCATTCGTCCAAATCCCCCTCGCAAGCGTTTTGCCTCGACCGTTGTTGGGTGGGACATCGCGGTGACGGCGCAGCGACTGGTAATCGTCCCGACAGAGCGCTCGGCGAACGCATCAAGCAACTTCGCGTGCCGAGGAACCACCAGCGATCGTTTTTCGTAGTGGCGTCCCGCATGAATCCAACACAACGGCAACCTTTCGCACGGTAACTTGAACTGGCCCACGCCGTCGCACACGATCGTCTCGACGACCGGTACGGAAATCCGACGGCGGTAGTAGACAATCGCCCCCGCCTGTTCGATGGCGGTCCACGCTGGCGAAGCGTGGCCCGCGCCGAACCAATTATCAAGCGTTCGGACGAAGGTAACCGGTGTGGAATGGCAATCAATTGTGGATGAGCCTTGATCCTCCAAAGGATAAATCCCGCGCGATGTCGCCCTGTGTTGGCTTGACCGTACCTGTGGCGCGAATAAAACTGCTAGGTTGGAATGATCGACTGAGAGATTGGGTGCAGAAAGTCAACATGATGCTAACACGAGTAATCGTAACCACGGCGATCGCTTTGAGTTCGCTATTCGTTTCCGTCGCCGCCGGCGCTTCGCTCGCTAGACGTCCGGTGGCAATAACCGACCAAAGCGAGGCTGGACCAGAATATGGCTTTCAAGGCGAGTATGTCGGAAACGTCTCTGGCGGCTATCGCCGGACGCGGGTTGGTTTACAGATTGTCGCCAGAGCGAATCATCAGTTAAACGCCGTTGAGTACCGGGGGGGACTACCTGGATCGGGTTGGGACGGCTCCGAGAAACTCCACTCTTCCGGGACATGGAACGGAACGGTCGCGATACTTCGTGGAGACGCGCGCAAGATCGTGATCGTGAATCACGAAGTCTGGATTCTTAGCGATGGCGATGTGATGCGGGGGATCATCAAGAAGGTTCACCGCCAAAGTCCCACGATGGGCTTGTTGCCGCCACCGGGAGCCGATGTGTTGTTCGACGGGCACTCGACCATTCGACTACAAGGTGGCCGCATGACCAGCACGGGGCTGCTCCAAGAGGGCACGGAAACGCTCGATTCGGTGAACGACTTTCGCTTGCATCTGGAGTTTCGCACTCCGTTCATGCCTGCCGCCACGGGACAAGGTCGAGGCAACAGCGGCATCTACATTCAACGGCGTTACGAGTTGCAGATTCTCGACTCGTTCGGAGAGGAACGCGAATACAACTTTTGCGGCAGCCTCTATAAGACACGAGCGCCAGATGTGAATATGTGTTTACCGCCGCTCACTTGGCAGACTTACGATGTTTGGTTTCGCGCGGCCCGATTCGATGCAAAGCGTAAAAAAATCGCCGACGCACGGATCACGGTCGTTCACAACGGCGTCACCATTCACGACAACGTCCCGATCCCACACAAAACGGGGGCTGGACAACCCGAGGGTCCCGAACCTCTCCCGATACTGTTTCAAGACCACCACAACCCGGTTCGCTTCCGCAACATCTGGCTAGTACACGAGGCCTATCCCACGGATTCCGATCGAAGATCTTCGTTGCCTGTATTTGAAAGCGCGGACCGCGGCGTATCGAGGCAATCTTCAATCGTGTTACCCCTCGTGAGCACCAACGTTGCACCACTACTTTCCACCCCCCTCGGCATGAGGCGATAAGAGGCTTGTTGTCTTCCCACCTCTTTATTCCGGACAGGCGTGTTCATCGCGGGGCCAACTTCGCGTCGATGCTGATTCCGTCGCGGCAGCGACGTGGGGGCACTCAAAAGACCTACCGATAAGCAACGACGCATCGCGGGGCGATTCGCGCGAATGGCACAAATCGATCCCCTTTCTGATTGCAACGCACCGCGGAGAGGTGATCACGAATGTCGCGACGAATCGTTCAGTTGACCGATCTCCATCTATTGCCTCGTGCCGAAGATCGGCTTCGCGGGGTTCCCACGGTTCGGGTCGTGAGCGATGTGATCGAACATCTACAACGCCAGGTTCCAGATGCCGACGCTCTGGTGATCTCGGGCGATCTTGCCCAAGACGAAGCCCATCTTACGTATCGGCGGTTGGCGAAAATGTTGGGGTCTTGGACTTCTCGCATGCACATCATTCCAGGGAACCACGACAACCGTCTTGAACTTGGGGCGGTATTCGCGTCGCGGATCACATTGGAAGATGAACGAATCGTGTTTACCGAACAACTCGATGCGTGGAGGCTGATCGGGATCGATTCGCAAGAGCCAGGCAAAGTGGCAGGGCGCGTGGGGGCGAAACAACTCCGGTGGCTTGACGGACAGCTCCGCGACCATGCAACATCGCCGACCATTGTTTTTGTCCATCACCCACCGATCTCGGTCGAAACATCTTGGTTCGACGAAATCGGGCTGCGCGATGCCAAGGACTTGCGCCGCGTGATTGAACGCCACACTCATGTGAAGCTACTCTGCTGCGGTCATGTGCATTTCGAATTCGAGGGGCGAATCGGCTCCGCTCGGGTGGTGACCACTCCGGCGGCTTCTTTTCAGTTCGCGTCCCGAACACCAAGCCAGCAGTACGATCTCTTGCCGCCGGGCTATCGCGTGATCGAACTCGATGGTGCTGAGTTTCGCACGAAGGTGGTACGCCTCGCGAAGTTAGATTATCCACCCAAGCTGAAAGACTAAGTAGAGATATGCTTCCCGGCGACTCACGCACTTGACCCACATTGGCAGAAAGGGCTAGAGTCAGCCCATCAACGTTCTTGGCTCGACATCGTGGTGCTGGCGATGCTGTCATGTAAGGAACCACCGCGATTCATCACTGCCGAATCGTATGCTCAGGATGGGCTCCGCGATATGTCGCTTCTGGAAGCAAAAGGGTTGGTCAAAATCTATGGTCGCCGTCGCGTGGTCGACGGAGTTGATTTTGACGTCGAACCGGGTGAGATCGTTGGATTGTTGGGCCCCAATGGAGCGGGTAAGACGACCAGCTTTCGCATGACCTGCGGGATGATTGCCGCCAACGCCGGCACCGTGCATTTGGGCGGGCAAGATGTGACCACTTGGCCGATGTATCTTCGTGCTCGCAACGGGGGCATGGGCTATTTGGCTCAAGAGGCGAGCGTCTTTCGGAAGCTCAGCGTCGAAAAAAATCTTCTCGGCATGATGGAAATGCTGGGCATGGATCGCCGTACGCGACGTCGTCGCTGTGACGAATTGTTGGAACAGTTTCAGATCACGAAACTACGCAAGGCGATGGCCCAATCGCTCTCCGGCGGAGAACGACGGCGTCTGGAGATTGCTCGCTGCCTGGTTTCCGATCCAAAGATCCTGCTGTTCGACGAACCATTCACCGGCATCGATCCTGTTACGATTGCAAATATCCAAGATCTCGTCCGTGGCCTCCGCGAGCGTGGGATTGCCATCCTGATCACCGACCATCAAGTTCGTGAAACCTTACAAATCACCGACCGCAGCTATGTGATCCGCGATGGTCATGTGTTGTGCCACGGTTCGCCACACGATGTAGTCAATAACCCGGAAGCGCGGAAATACTACTTCGGTGACGCAATCGATATCGACCCATCGGGAGAACAATCCTTGTCCAAGGGGATGCACCGCGTCGAAAGCAAATCGGTTCCCTTGCATCGGCAATAGTAATCGCACCGGGTGATGTTGTGGATCGCACGCTGGGTTATCCCGATAGTCGTTTCCGATTCTTTTCCGCCAAACCGAATACGCATGTCGCGGTTTTTACGATCACAACGCCGTCATCACTGGTTCGCTTCGCTGCTGACGATTGGCATCATGGGAATCGCGGCGTGGGGCAACGATCGTGTTGCCGCACCGCCTGCCGCGGGCACAACAATCTCGGGGCAAGCTTCCGCGTTGAAAAACAAGCGGGGAATCCTTCGCGTTGCCACATTCAACATTCACGGCGGACGGGGTACGGATCACCGTCGCGATTTGAGTCGTATCGCTGAGGAACTCCAAGGTCTCGATTTGATTGCCGCACAGGAAGTCCGTGGCGCTTCCTTCACGGGCGTTCCCGATCAGGCCGCCCTTTTGGCCGAGAAATTAAATTTATCCTGGCTCTATGCTCCCGCCGAGCGTCGCTGGTGGCGCGATTCGTTCGGCAACGCATTACTCACTCGATTGCCCATCACGCACTGGCGGAGAACGCCGCTGGTTTGTACCCAAGGGAAAGGCTATCGCAATCTGGTTATGGCGGAGATCGCACTTGACGACGCCACGTTGCATGTCTTGCTAACGCACCTTGATCGAAGTACCGATCGCCAAGAACAACTGCGAGAGGTGGTGCGAATCTATCGAGAACTTCCACCTCCGGCCATCTTGATGGGTGACTTGAACACCGACGCCCATGATCCGTTTTGGGCCAAGCTTTTGAAAGAGCCCGAAATGGTCGACGTGCTTGGAAATTCCACTCCGGCGACAAATGGCGATCGGCGCATCGACTGGATCATCGCTCGGGGGATGGAAGTTATTGACGCCGGTGTTCGCGACAAGGGAGCGTCTGATCACCCTTGCTATTGGGCTGAACTTCGTCTGCCGGTGAGTCGCGTCGCGCAACCCCGACGATCAACTATTTCACCCCGATAAGAGCGAGTCAAACGATGGCGGTAGACAGCCAACAAGGCTCTCATCGAAATTTCTTGAAACCCACCGCTCCGATTCCCACGCCCAAGGCGCGCACCCGCCGGCGGGCGAATCGCGGACCCGACGATTGCGACGAAGCTAGCGGTGATTTACCGCGGCGGTACCACCAAGAACGCGAACAACCAACGACGGTGTCGCATGCGACCCACCATCTCGCGCTTGCTTGGCTGACGAAAGCGTGGGGACCGTTGCCGGGGTGGGCGTGGCTGCTGTTGACGACATTGAGCGTCTTGGTTTTTGGCTACAACTTGGGGCCCGCCCGATCGCTCACCGAGCATGAAACTTACGTCGCCGCTCCGGCAAAGCAGATGGTGACCGAGGGCGATTATATCTTGCCACGCATTGGCACCCATCCGTGGGTGGAAAAACCTCCCTTGCCTTATTGGTTGAGCGCGGTTGCATGCGCCGCTGCGGATGAGTTCACCGAGCGAAACGTGCGACTGCCGTCGGTTCTCGCGGGCTTGTGTGTCGTGCTGATTGTCGCGGGGTTGAACGCTCGTTGGTATGGTGCGATCGTGGGAATTCTGGCCGGAATCACACAGGCCACCTGTGTGTACATGGTCACTTATGCCCGACTCGCAGAGGCAGACATGTTGTTGGCCGCGGTGGTGGTCGCCGCCATCGGCGCATTCGATCGCTTTCGCTTCGCGGTTGACCAGAACCATGGGACCGCCATGCGCTTGTGGCGCGCGATGTTCTGGATCTTGATCGGTCTGACCGGCTTGATTAAAGGGTTCTTCTTCGGAGCAGTGCTTGTCGCGGCACCATGCTTGCTATGGGATGCTTGGAGCCGCCGGCTATCGATCTCACGAAGATTATTTTCCGTGACGGGTGTTGCCTTCGTGCTGCTCACTTGGATGGCGTGGCCTGCGGTGGTCGTGGCACGCGACCCCGTGGCACTGAAAATTTGGTACGACCATCTCATGGGGCGCGTTACCGGTCGAATCGACTTCAACAACGAGCCCTTTTGGTATTACCTTACGACTTGGCCCTGGCAGATGTTGCCGTGGACGCCTCTCCTGGTGGTCGCCACGTGGTCCTCTCTTGTGCGTGCTTGGCGCGACGGACTCCAACCGGATCGCTTCGTGTGGTGTTGGGCGGTGGTGCCGTTGCTGTTGCTGTCGCTCTCGCGCGGGAAACATCATCACTACTTGATTTACTCGCTACCGGCGCTATCGTCGATTGTTGCCTTGGGGCTGGATGAATGTGGCCGCAGAATTCGCGAACAAACCCGCGCGACGCGAATCCTGGCCACGGTATATATCCGCGTCATCGCGCCCGGGGCAATCGCCATCGGGGGAGTGATCGCCATGTGGTCCATCGATCATCGTCTCGACGCGTTATTTCTGTCGTCGTTGATCGCCGGGGGGGCCATGCTGCTGGGTTGGACGTCGTCACGGCGCAATGCCATGGGGGCCTACGCGTCGGTGCTGTTCCCGATGATTTTGGCGATCATCTATGTCCACTACCGCGTGCTTCCCGATCGCGATCGTTCGGCCGCCGATCGCGTGTTTCTCAGATCCGTGCGGCAAGAAGTACCCGACAAAGTGCCGTTGGTGGTGTGTGGCAGCAGCGAAAAGTTTGGTCGCGAAATTGCCCGGCACATCTTCTATATCGATCGCGAAGTCGTGCCGGCCTGGTGTCCGGCAGACCTTTCACCGATCGATCAAACGGTCTATGTCGTTAGCCGGCGACGATCGCGTTCGGCATTTGCCACCTTAGGCAACGTGACCGAAGTGGCTGCTAGCGCGCACAGCCGGCACGAGCAAGAACCCGAAGATCGTTTCGCGCTGTTTCGTTTGGAGCCGAGAACGCAGCAATCTCCGCGGACCGCATCGGTCGTGCCACGATAGCCGCGATTGTCCACCACGTTTGAAACTCGACAGGGAACCTTATCTCGACCCCCACCAATGTCCAAAAGAGATGGACTATCGCAAACGGATGGCCTGCGAGTTGACCCTAGTGGAGCGGAAAGTTGGGTAAGGGCTTGGCCGGTTTGTTACCGGATGATATCCTAACAACCTGTCTGGGTTGCAGGGTGATTGTGGACGTTCAAGAATCCTACAAGGATTGGTAATACTCCAGTTTAGCATGGCCCGGTCTACAACGATTCTCCAATGGCGTGGGGCATCATCGCGGGCCAAGTACCTGCTCGACCTCCCACCAACAAACACGATTTCAATCAGTACCATTCGTACCCCAAGACAAGCAATGGATTTAGCCCCCTTAGCTCAATTGGCAGAGCATCTGACTCTTAATCAGAGGGTTGATGGTTCGAGTCCATCAGGGGGCATTTTTTTCTCTTTCCCGGACGCGATTCTCACTTCGGCTTGATCGCCCTTGCGGTGATTCACCGGTTCACGCTTGCTCCTTGTTTTTGAGAATCTCCGTTGTACCGGCGACGCTGTTATTGGTGGCTGTCGGTGTGCGTGGGGCATTGTCGCCACTTCGATTCCCGGCTTCAAAAAGTATCCGCGATTTGCCAATAATCGATGTTGTGACGAATGCGACTATCTGTGGGTGGCCTTGTGTTCATCTGGATAACGAAGAGGGGCCGTTTGCTGATTCTTCGCGGGGCCGCAATACCGCGTGCTTGTGGAGTATCACCAACTCTTTGAAGAGCCTCGGCAATGGTTTAGTGAAGCCATTTTGCTTCGGTCAAAATTGCCTCGATACGTCCCCGCGGGCCTTCGAGATTTTCGCGAGAAGTTGAAAGTGGCCGCAAGATGAACGCGCAGCACGACAATCCTTCTTCGTTGGAAAATCATCCGGGCTTAGCCGCCCTAATCCGCGGATTGCGCGAAACAGAACAAGTGTTCGCGGGTGCGGACGTAGATTCTCCCGTTGGAGATCGCGGGCGTGGCGGCCGTGATTTCGCCGAGTTCATTCCTGGCGAGTACCTTCAGGGTCGCGCCGTCTTTCAACACGACGATCGTCCCGCTCAATCCAGTCGCATAGATCTTACCATCGCCATACACCGGCGAAGCGAGGTATTCGCCACTGTTGCCAATTCGCTTCCGTTTTTCAATCGTTTCGCCGTTGCTGATATCGAAGATGGCGGAGATGCCTCCACTTTTGATCACGTGTAAACGACCGTTAAGTACCAGCGGTGAAACAATGTGGTCGGGGGCTTTCGACTTATGCCTCCAGAGGATATGGGTCTTGGAAACATCGCCCCTGCCGCCACCACGCACGGCTTGAATGAATGCATCGGATTGCCGAGCGAACGATTCGTCGGAGATGGCTTGCACGTCGGTCGATTCGCCAAGCCGTTTTTGAACATCGCTTGCCAGCAGGCCCCCTTGATTCGAGGGATCGAGAAACGCTAAATCGATTTCGTCGCTTTCGAGGACGCCATCTTTGTTCGTATCGCCCCGTTCAAATTTCTTCCAAAACGCCTCCGGGATCGGGCTGTCGTTGAGGCGGTATTTGTTCGTCGCGATTTCCTCGCGGGTGATGCGACCGTCGCCGTTGGCATCAGCCACCGACCGCCACTGATACGAAATTCCTTTGCTCTCCAGCGAAAGGTACAAGATGCCGTCCACGCTGACCGGCGTGGTCTTGATGTTGCGACAGAAAACCTCCGCGGCCCAGTTACGCTTGCCGGTGTTGTAATCGTAGCCTATTAAACGTCCGGTACCGGCGACGACCAATTCCGGACCATCGTCGCTCTGGCAGATTACCGGATGCGAATAGCAACACGCCATGTCGCTGCGATCGTCCGTCCAAATGATCTCACCGCTGTGTTTATCCACGCAATAGAGGGCCGGGAACAGGTCGTCGTCTTGGCAGAAGAACAACCGGTCTTCATGCAGCACCGGCGACATACCGGGGCCCCAATCGAAAACGAAATACGGCTCGGGCAACGGACGGCGCCAAACGGTTTTGCCTGAAGTGGCGTCCATCGCCATCAAGCCGAACCGCGTGAAGTAGACGTAAACGCGCTGATCGTCCGCCGCCGGGGTGGATGAGGCATAGCTATTGGATGCGTGAATATTCGCCAGCGGGTCGCCGGTGATGTCCAATTGCCGCTTCCATAATTCCTTGCCCGTTGCCGCATCGTGACAATAGACCACGAATTGATTCCCCGGCAGATCGCCCAAAATGGCTGTTGAGAAGACGCGACCGGAGACCACGACCGGCGAACTAATGCCATCACCTAGCGCGACGGACCAGACAAGATTGTTTGTGGCCGAGAACTCCGCCGGTAGCGGTTGGGTTTCTGCCGAAATACCCGTGCAATTGGGGCCACGCCATTGGGGCCAGTCATCGCCAAAAGCCGGAGTACAACAAGCGATCAACATGACACATCGCACAAAAACGCCGCAGCCCGAAGGCGTTCGACGATCGGTCGAGATAGACGTTTGGAGACTCTCAGAATTCGCCATCACTTCACTCCCCCCAAGACACGGACGCCGCACGGACCACGATTCCATTAGCCGAACCTAGCGGACTGCGACTACGAAAGCCAGCCTTTTCGCCGATTACAGCCATCAGCTTGCTAGAGATACCGGATCGCTGAATTGGTATACTGTCGAAAGTCTTTCTCCCGTGGTGTCGGTGCGTATGTGGTCGATCGAGGGATACCATGCAACGAATCGCATTGGTCGGATTGGTCGTCACCTTGGCGGTGCTGTTTCTTTCCGCAGGGTCGCGGAGTGTGAGACCGCGAGATGAGGTGCTACGGTTGCACCTTCGCAGCCGTGTATTCGAGAAAAGTGCCGACCTGAATGGCGCTGACCAAAATGGCGCGTATCGTGTGGTTGAAAAGACGGTTACCTGGAACCCCCGGAAGACCGCGCTGATTGTTTGCGACATGTGGGACGATCATTGGTGTAAGGGTGCCGCCCGTCGGGTCGTTGAATTGGCCACCCCGATGAACGAGCTAGTACATCGGGCTCGCGAAATGGGGGTGTTAATCATTCATGCGCCTTGCACCTGTGTCGACTTTTACAAAGGCACGCCGCAGCGCCGTCGCGCTCAGGAGGCCCCCCACGCAAATCCCCCCGTGTCGCTTTCGCAAGCCGTACGCTGGGGCACCAAGTGGTGTTGGCCCGACACAAAACGTGAAACAGAGTTGCCGATCGACGACTCGGACATGGGCTGCGATTGCGAGACCAAGTGTGAGATCCATACGCCGTGGACGCGGCAGATCGCGTTAATCGATATCGAAGAGCCTGACGCGATTAGCGACGACGGACAAGAGGTCTACAACTTGCTCGAACACCGCGACATCGATCACGTGATCATTGCCGGAGTCCACCTCAACATGTGTGTCTTGGGGCGTTCGTTCGCCATCCGACAAATGGTCCACCTTGGAAAAGATGTTGTCCTCATCCGTGACATGACCGACACAATGTACAACTCGAAAATGAAACCCTTCGTCAATCATTTCGAAGGCACCGACCTAATGGTTGAGCACGTCGAACGATACTGGTGTCCCACGATCACGAGCGTTGATGTGGTGGGCGGGAACCCGTTTCGCTTTAGCGAAGACACCCGAGAATAAGAATCAATCAAAGAGCTTCCGTGTTGATCGTCCCCGGTGGCGCGTCCGGGGTGTGGTTCCCGGAGAGAACAGGGAGACGTACCCAAGGACACGTTCCGACCGATTGGCCACATCGGGCAGACATTCAGGTTGATTCTTGAACGAGCACCTCAAGGCGATCGACCACCTGATCGATGGTCATGCCGTCGGTGTCGACAACCACGGCGTCTTTGGGCCGTGTGAGTGGTCCGACCGCGCGGCTAGCATCCTGTTCATCGCGTCGGTTCTGATCTTCCAATACTTCGTCTAGCGTCGGGTGCTGTCCGCGTAGCCGTAAATCTTCCAGTCGACGTTCCGCCCGCTGCCGGGGACTGGCCGTGAGAAAGATCTTGCAGTCGGCATCGGGAAATACCACGCTGCCTTGGTCGCGCCCTTCGGTTACGATGTCGCGGCCTTCGGCGAACTTTCGCTGAAGTTTCACCAGATGCTCACGTACCCCGGCATTTCGGGCAGCATGTACCGTGATGGCAGTAATCTCCGGCGTACGAATCGTCTCCGTCACATCATGGCCATCGACCAATACCTGATCATCACTCAACTCGATTTGAATCCCGCGGGCCAATTCAACGATTGCCTGTTCGTCGTCCCAAGTGAGATGTGCTTTTTGGGCAGCCCAGGCAACGGCGCGATACATGGCTCCCGTATCAAGAAAGCGAAATTCCAATCGGTTTGCCAGCCGTCGGGCAACGGTACTCTTTCCGGCTCCGGCGGGTCCGTCGATGGTTACGATCATGGAGACGCCGCCAAATCACCTTGGAATCGGGCTTCGATTTCCGCCCATTCGTAGCGTGTCAGATCGAGATGGATGGCATCGTCATCGACGTGCAGTTCGGACAAGACACTGCCGCGAAAGGTGACATGCCGTGCGGAGACGATCCGGCGGAACGACCTCAGCGTCGCCTGCGTGTGTCGACCGGCAGTCTCGAGCAGCCGAACGTGAAAGCCGACCAAGTTTCCATCTTCGACGATTTCGCGCCAAGCGGTGGCGACGAGGTTCTTCGCGTCGATGTGAAACAGCCAACTCGATACGGGCGCTGGTTGCCCCGATGCGACGACCGCCAGCGGCGACATCATGCCAAGCGCCGCGTGAAGTGGATGTGAAAGGCCCACGCCGATGGCCAGTTGAAATCGCCTCCGTGTTTCACCCGGGGCGATGAGCAACGTGTCGAGCATGCGCATGCCCACGCGACGATGATAGGGAAGTCCGCCACATAAGATCGAGGTTCGTTCCCCGGGCGCGCGAATCTCGATGAAGTGCGGCGATTCGATGCGAAGGGCCGACGTATGGTGTGGGATCATCCCCACACCGCGATATAAGTCGGCGCTGGGGTCGCCCCATGCGAATCGCGCGGCATAGTAGTTCAGCCACGGATCACCCTCTGGCAAGACCGTGGGTTCCAGTTCGATTTCGAGTTGCAAGACGCGACTGCCGCGTGCCAAGCCCGTGCGCTGGTGAAACGTCGCCAGGGTCTGTCCGGTTCGGTCGACAAGTCGCCCTCGGCTGGAAATTTCGCCCCACTCCGATCCACTCTGGACGACCTCGACGGAGTCGGCGGCCATCACGGAATATTCCGACGCATCGTTCGGTTCGGTTCGCATGAGCGCGTTTTGCACACGGCCTTGCCGCAACGATAACTGCTGTGACAAACGGTTTCCCCGTTTCCGATGTTCGTGGATCGAACGGATGGCCCCCGTGTGCGGATCGAGTGTTACGATGAGGTGCTCGTTACGAAGCGACGTTTCTTCGGCGATCGGCGGCGGCGGCTTGCGAGAAGGTTTCTCTTCGGACTGCTCGGGCGAAATCCAGGTAAAACCTTGGGCAGGTACCTTCACGACGCGCCATTGACGACCGGAAGCCATTTCGATTTCAACCGCTTCACGACGCGGAAAGCTTTGCGGATTGATGACGAGCGAACCTCGCGTGCCGGTGGTGTCATTTGGTACAAGACACGCGGCCAATTGACGCGCGGCCAAAGTCACATCGCACGGCGTATCACCAATCGCTTCACGCGCCGTATCCGCATGCTCGTTCAAGGTCACCCGCCCGGAGATCGCGGAGGCCATCAGTCGCAGAGTCGACGCCGATTCGCGCGCCGCACGATCGCGATGCTCGTCAACGAATCGTGAGATTGGATCGGGTGCTTTGGCGGCCACGTCGCGTTCCAAGTATGGCGAGCGATAATCGTCAGGGTTGAATTGCGACAGGAATCCCGGTGAGTTCGTGGAACGAAAATAATCGTCGAGCGTCACGAAACGGCCCAGGGTTGGGCCAAAGCGGGCGATACGGCGGAGGTCGTCGTACCAACGACTCACATGGCCAGGCCAATGCGCGAAACTCACGGTTGCCACTTGGTCGACGTCCATTGCATCGCCGATCTTTTCGGTCAAATTCAGGAACGTTTCCCCGGCGTTGGCATCCAGCGGCACACGTGCGATGCACTCGATCGTGCTGCCATCGGACCCCTCCCATTGCGCTCTACCACGTTGGTCCTTGGTGAACCTTCCTCCGTCGAGCGTGAAGTGCAAGGCGCCGTCGAACCCGGCACGGGTCAACAATTGCGGCAGCCACGGTGTCAGTCCATACCGACGCCGCCCAAAGATCATCGGCGCCTGATTCAAGTACCGCTTATATGCTTCACGGCCCACGGTCAACTGTTCGAGGACGTTCTCAATCGGTAACAGCGCCGTATCGTTTTCGTCGTATTCACCGCCCACGATGGCTGCCGTTTCCGAATCCAGCGCTCCCCGCAGCGCTGTCAAGGTTTCAGGTTCATCGCTCGCGACCCGATCAAGCAACTTGCCAGACATCATGAGATTCGTTGGACTTGATGAGTTGAGTTCTTGGCGCAGTGCCGAACCAATCGTCGATTCAGCGGTCAGCGTCAGGTCGATAAGATAAAGGTCGACCGGATAGAACCGTTCCCGGGCTTCCGTCAACACTTCAAAACACTCACTGAGATGCTTGTTGGCGGTTTCGCGATCACCGGCAACCGCCGCTTCGGCTGCCGCTAGTGTCTGCCGTTGGATTTGCACTTCGTCCAGGCTGCTCATATACCGCATGCGACGCGACAAGAGTTCGATTTGCAGGTAGCCGAACCCCAGGGCCAGAAAATCTGACGCTAAATCGGCGTCGATCGAGGGTGCATCGCTTCCCAGCGCGGCGAGAGCTTGCCGCAAAATTGCATCGCGGTCGTGTTCTTTACGTATGATGCAGGCCCCTTCATCAGCGGCGCGCGTTGCCCAACCGGCAAGCATCACCGGTTCACTGACCTCTGTGACCGTCAGGAGAATCTCCTTGAGTTCCTCCGGGGGGTCGTCGGCGCGATACCACGTGGGCAACTTCTTGGCACTAGCGACCAACGCCGGATGCCAAAGCACCGTGAAGCAAGCCAACAGACCGTCGGCTTGCGTGCCCGTGTGATACAGCGGAAAATCTTCCAAGCTGTGACAAGGCAGCAGAATCGCTAACTCCGCGAAACGCATACTGGGCGATGTCCTCAACGATTGGTTACCAAGCGAACCGACCCCGCGACGTGCTGATCTCCGGGAAAGCGGGATACGAGCAATGCCCCCCCTCGTGGAGGGCCTGATATTGCTCGGCTGGCCACCGCCGTGCTCCCTCTTGTGTTCACCGCACGGGGGTCTGCAACCGAGCGGTCAACCAGACGAACGACAGCGGTCACGATATCCGGGCACACCCTCAACGTCGAGTGGTCTGCTGTTTCAAACTCCGGGTTTACCGGTTTTTCTCGTCGCGCCGTTGGGTCGTGTAGGAAGTGCTGATTTCGATCGATTCGCGATGCTTTTCTTCGCTGGACGAAGCAAAACTGGAATTAGCCCCCCGCGGCCCATTATGATCCACGTATCTCGTTGTGGCGTATGCAATATGGTTGAATTTTTTAGTGTACGTCGATAGAGTAGTGGGTGGAGAAGCCGACCGTGACAGTCACTTCAAGTCCTCAACCGTTCAACGGTCCTATCGACGTGGCACGGTCGAGAAAGCCCATCGGGCAAGGGGTCCCATCTTGGAACAGAGGGAGAAACCGCCATGGCCAAGGCGCGTGCGGCATGGGGAATCGATATTGGGCAATGTGCCATCAAAGCGCTCCGATGCCGTCCACAAGAAGAACCCGGTCGCCTGATCGCGGACGCCTTCGATTACATCGAATATCCGAAGATACTCAGCCAACCGGAAGCCGATCCCGAGGCGCTCGTCACCGAAGCCTTGGCTCAGTTCTTGTCTCGCAACGATGTCCGTGGCGATCAGGTTGCCATCGCGGTGCCGGGGCAAAGCGGATTGGCGCGTTTCATTAAACTGCCTCCGGTCGAATCGAAAAAAATTCCCGATATCGTCAAGTACGAAGCACGACAACAGATCCCCTTTGCCATCGAAGACGTTGTCTGGGACTACCAGCAAATGGCCGGCGCGAGCGTCGAAGAGGGGTTCGCCTTGGAAACCGAAGTTGGTCTGTTCGCCATGCGCCGCGACCAGGTCACCCGCGCGATGAAACCGTTTGACGACGCCGGTATCGAAATCGATTTGATTCAATTGACTCCCCTGGCGTTGTACAACTTCTGCGTCTTCGATCTGTTCCCGGATCTGCCACCACCCGAGGAATATGATCCGGAGAACCCACCGGAATCGGTGGTACTGTTATCGCTGGGGACCGACACGACGGACCTTGTGGTGACCAATGGCTATCGCGTGTGGCAACGCAGCATCCCGCTAGGCGGCAACCATTTCACCAAGGCGCTGACCAAGGACCTCAAGCTAACTTTTGCCAAGGCGGAGCACCTGAAGCGAGACGCCGCGAAGGCGGATAATCCCAAGGCCGTCTTTCAGGCCATGAGACCCGTGTTCAACGACTTGTTGACGGAAGTTCAACGTTCGTTGGGATATTTCACCAACATCGATCGATCGGCAAAAATTGGCCGCATCGTCGGCCTGGGCAATGCCATGAAGTTGCCGGGGTTGCAGCGTTATCTCTCACAGAATCTAGGCCAAACGGTGGTCAAGCTGGACGGATTTCGCGCGCTGAACGGTCCGGGGGTCGTCGATGCCCCTGCGTTTAAGAGCAATCTCTTGAGTTTTCCGGCTTGTTACGGACTCGCGGTTCAGAGCCTTGGTCGGGGCTCGATTCAAACGAATTTACTTCCACCAGAAATTCGCCAAGATCGATTGATTCGCGGCAAGCAGCCGTGGGCCATCGGCGCGGCCGCCGCGCTGCTGTTAGGCATGACTCTCAGTTGCTTCGGATACTATCGAGCTTGGAAGTCGGCTGACGTGGAGTCCTTTCAACAGGAGATTTCCGCGGCGACTTCGATTGCCGCGGAATCGGGAAGCGAACAATCGTCTTATTCAGAGGCAACGAATAACCTTGAAGCGACCAAGAATCTCCTTGATTCGATCGTCTCGGCTGGCTCGCATCGATTCGATTGGGCTCAACTGTGGCAATCGATTACCGCGGCGCTTCCGTCGGACCCCAAGGGACAACGCCCCGAGAAATTAGCCGAACGTAACGTGCTGTATATCGACAGAATTGACTCCGAATACATCGGTGGCTCCTTCAACTTGACAAGTTGGTGGAACGCCAAAATCGACGAGAGCCCCATCAGCAAACTGTACGCGGAACAAAACTTATCAAAACCCGAGCCCAACGCGGCCCCCGGGGGGCCTGAAGATCCCAATGCGCGGCCCACCAACCCGCAACCCAACCCGCAGGCAAACCCTGCGACGCCCACGGCACCGGGAGCGGCTGGCGCGGCCCAACCGCAAAGGCCCGATCCGGGTCCCAATGGCACGGGCTGGGTCTTTCGGATGGTTGGTTTTCATTTCCATAACGACGAGAAACACCTTGAAGACAGCGGGATGGATTATGTCATCAAGACGTTGGTCTCCAACCTTGGCAAGCCATCGATTGTTATCGATGAGGCCACCGGCAAGAATGTGCCGGTCGGAGACCTTGGCATCGCCTATCCCTTGGTGATCCAAGAGGAGCCGATCGATTGGGATTACATCCCCAAAAGCAAGATGCACAATAAGACGAGAAAGGGCAGGAACGACAAGGGAGTCGATGAGAAGGGCGACCCTCTCCCCATTTATCGCTTCGAGGTCCAATTCGTTTGGTTGGACAAACGGCCGGGAGACGAAGAGCAGGACGGTCCGGGGGCTGGTCAGGTTGCCGGCGTACCGGGAGTTGGGGGAGGAAATCAATAAATGGACCAAGTCAAAGTCTACCTCGCAATCCTCAAGAAATATCACTTTTGGGTCATCACCGCCACACTAGTCATCCTTGGCTTGGTCGGCTGGAAGATGGGCGTTGGCGTGTTGGATGATGAGTACACCACCAATCGAGGTCGGATCGAAAGTGCGTTTCGTCAGGCTGGCGGAGTGAGGGCCATCAATCCTCACCCAAACCAGAGCTTCATCGAAGTTGTTGAGGCGGAACACGATCAGGTAAAGGCCCAAGCTCTCCAAGCGTGGCAGATTCTCTACGATCGACAGCAGGAAGTCATGGTTTGGCCCCGGGAAAAACTTACCGACGCTTTGGTCGATGCGATCGAGCGGCTCAAACCAAATCAGGAAATTCCATACGGGCTACGCTCGAACTTCGAGAACAAGGCGTTCAATATCCCACGCGGCTGGAAAGACACCTATGAATTGATGCAGGAGGTTCTTCCTGACGAGGACGACGAAGAGGCTGAAGACAACGATCCGACCTACACGGGGGTTGTTATTTGGGAAGGGCTGGATGAACTGGAAGATCGGTACAAATGGGGTAAAACCCCACGAACCGATCAGATTTTACTGGCTCAGGAAGACTTCTGGATTTACGAAACCCTGCTCAAAATTATTACCACCACGAACGACGGCGCGACCGAGCACTACAATGCCCCGATTCGCCAAATCGTGTCCTTGGAGCTTGCCCAACAAGCATTGCAAGCGCCCGAGGTCCAAATCGCCAATGCACTGACCGAGTCGGATCGCCAGAGCAAAGAGGGGAAACAATCAAGTTCCGAAGTGACCGTACCCCTGAAGGATGCCGATGCGAAGGCATTGCTGGCGGGACGCTATATCGATGAGTTAACTGGTAAGCCGTTGCCCAACGGTCCCAAGCCCGGTGCCGTTTACAAACTGCTGCCGATCCGGATGCGACTGTTGATGGACCAAGAGAAGATCACGCAACTTTGTGTTGCCTGCGCCAACAGTCCGGTAATGGTCGAACCGCGACAGGTCTTGTTCGTCGACGAAGAGGCCTCCAAGGCTGGCAGCGGGAAAGGAGCCGCCGGCAGCATGCCCCTGCAACCAGGCCCCAACGCCTGCTACGTCGACTTGCGGGGCGTGGCTTATCTATTCTATCCACCCGATCGAAAACGTTTGCAACCGGCGAATTCCGGCAACACGCCGGTTGCCGCGATGGGGCCCAACGGCCCAGGTTAAGCTAGAACGAATTATCATCGTACAACGGTGTCAGGATGATTGTGGGAGAATCGCGATGAAGGCCAAGTTAAATCTCGACACGGCCAAGCTGAAAGAATTCGCCATCGAGCACACGGAGAAGATTGTGTTTGGGGTGTTTGGCCTCACGCTTTTATACTTTGCTTACTCTGGTTTTCTGCACGAAACCTACAATAAGACACCCCCCAACCTAGATGACGAAATTCGGCTTGCCCGTAGCCACATCGACGACTCGCAACCCCCCGAGATCGCATCGGGACCGTCGGTGATCAAGAAGTTTGAAAGCAGCCTGAAGCCCGTGGAGCTTGATGCGTATGCAACCACGGAGTTGATTCGTCCGAACGTTCGCGATTTAGGTTCCAAGCGCGGCAACCCCACGATCTTCCCCCCTGCGGATCTTCATGTGGCGACGGGGCATGGCGCGGTGACGCTCGCCAAACTAAAGAACAAGAGAAACATCTCGCCAAAAAAACGAAATGAAAAGAAAATAATCGGAAAACAGAATAACGATCTAGAAAAGATGCTCGAACGGAGTCGTCAGGACGTGGCTCGCAAGGAGAGAAGCCGTAAGAAGAAAGATCGCAATAAGAAAGATCGCGATGTGGATCAGGAACCGATCAACACGCGTGGGATTGTTTGGACGGTGATCACGGGGCTGGTGCCGCTGGACCAACAGGAGAACGAGTATTTTGAAGCGTTTTCGGCTGCCATCGAGAAAGAGCCCAGCGACGACGAGCCAGAGTACATCTTCCAACAGGTGCAACGTCAGGAGATCGCATTCGATGGATCCGCCGGACCCTGGAAAGATGTGAGTACCAGTAGAACAAAAACCCTTATGGCGCAATGGACCGGCAATAGTCGTCAACGAGATCTTGTTTCAGCGAGATTTATCCAAAAAGAGATCTGCATGAAGTTGCCGCCGGTAGTCGGGTACCAGTTCGGCGAAGAAGCCGCCCACCCCGATCTAATCGAGGAGACCGAAAAGGAAACGAATCTCAATTCCGCTGATGACGAACCTGAAAACATCGATACCGGTCCAGAGGGCGATGAAGACGCACCCGAAGATGACGAACATTTTAAGAATAAAAAGAAGGTGAAGGACAAGGTCAACATAGAAGACGAATTTCAAAAGCTGCTGTTTCGTTTTTTCGATTTTACCGTATCCCCAGGCAAGACCTATCGTTATCGGGGACGTGTGTGGGTAAGGAATCCCAACTATAAAGTCGAAAACCGGCACTTGGCCGAACCCAGCATCGTCAATGGCGGCAAGAAGGTGGAGACCAATCAGACCAAATATCTCATCTCTGGTTGGGGCACGGCGAGTCCCAGCATCACGGTTCCGTTCCTTGGTCGGATTTATGCTGGCGAACTCATTCCAGCACGAGGGCGCGAGGTCGGCATGAACACGCCGTTGGAAATGTTCGATCGCAAGACGGGATTCGAAGTGTTGGATGTCCGGGAACTACATCGTGGGCAGTATGCCAATTTCAGCGACGGTGAACCGCTTGTCGTCAGACCATCTAGCGGGAATTCCACGGCCCAGCGAGAGAAGAAAAAGCCTCTCTTGACAGACCACTTCTTGATCGACATTCCATCTGAAAGCGACAGCAGTGGAAATCGTGCTGTGGTCATGGGGCCCGATCTCAAACTTCGCGTGGTGCATGAGTCGCCGGAGTTGGTCGATCGAATCTCGGAATTGGAAGGCAACGTCGAAGAAGGTCCACAAAGATCTCGCAACTCAGCGGCGACAAATGATCCCTTTGAGGATCAGTTGGAACAATTTGAACAAATGCGAAACCGGTAACACGCTGCTATCGGATTTCGCTCGGACGTGGTGGCGAACAAAGATTTTCTGGCCCCTGCTATCGAGGCATCTCTTGCCCGCATCGTCAGTGCCGTCTGCTGTCAGGCCGCGGTTTGACAAATCCTCCCAAGTTTCCAGTTCGTCGCGTGCCCGCCCCCTGTCGGGTGGGAGGATTCGCCCTGATATCAGGAATTGATGCAACTGATCTTGACCATTGCCGGTACCGCCAGTAATTACTCCTCCGCTCTTCTAACTGTTTACTCAACTACCACTAACGAAACCTCCCAGGGACGGACACCCGCCCACGGGCTATCCACGAGATGGGTATACCCCGTGTTAATGTAGCCGCGTAACGGAACATCGCGGTCGTGTGGTTGTCTCTGGTGCTGCGTCGGCGCGTTGCCATTTGGGCATCATGCGTTTGAAGCAGCGGACTCCACGAGTCGCGGAAGGAGAATCTGTTGAAAAGGACAGCTCGCTCCCTTGCCATGAGCGCCATTATCTGTGCGACGCTCGCTCCGGCAATGGTCTCAGCCGGCAACTGTTATACTGCTCTCACGGCACTTGCTGTTTCCGTGATGGGACAGACTGATGACGAGCAGGACTCGGCAGACCCCAAGCGTGATGTTGTCGAACTTCTCAAGCAAGCGCGCAACGCAATGAAGGAAGGTCGGTTTGAAACGGCCGATTCCTTTATCACGAGGGCCGAACAAATCGGCGTCACCTTTGGGGTGCTTCATATTGGCGATACTCCCAGGAAGGCTCGCCACGCCCTGGACAAGGCGATGAAAAAGGCGCGTCAGCAACCGACACGCCCCAGCCAGCGTTTTTCACAAGAACAGCAAACACAGCCCGCCACCCTTCATGCACCGCAGGGACCACCGCCGTCGACGGATACCTCTACCTCCCTAACGTCCGGTTCTCTCTTCGATTCAAAATCAGCCGCCGCGCGACATGTAACGGAGGGCCACAAAGCACTTGCCGCGGGCAATCTCGTAGCCGGCGTGCATCACTACCATCAAGCAACGCTCCAGAAGGCTCAATTCGGACCAGACGAAGACTCCCCGGAGAAACTGGCCGCCGCCATTCGCAAGGCTGGCGGGACGATTGGCAAGGTACCCGCTCAAACCGCGGCGGAGGCACAGTTCAGACAATTAGAGCCTCCGACCGAAGACGAGGGTCACCCGCTGGGGTTGGCTGGCAAGCAACGGGGCCCTTCGCCGCTCGATCTTTCCACCGGTCAAGGGTCACCTTTTGACGAGTCCGCGGCGTTGACTCCCCCGAGGGATGATGAAATCACGTTGCGAATGCCCACGGCTAGTGGAGGATCGCGGACACAAAATACGATTCAGTCGGCACGCCAGGTCAGCGACAAGCTGCTGCTGGAAGCACGCCGCGCGTTGGCCTTTGGCGACGTCACTCGGGCGCGAGACTTTGTCGAGAAATCAAGTGCGTTGGGCGTGCATTACGAGTTTCACGAAGACCAGCCCAGCAAGGTTCTCGAAGCCATCGGAAAGTATGAGATTCTGAAAGATCAACAGAAACAGGGATTGGATCCACGAACCGCGAAGGATCAACACGCCCAGCTCTTGATGGAGCAAGGCGAGTGGCTGTTGAAGTGGAATGACCTGGACACGGCCGAGCGCGTGGCGGTCGATGCGATTCGTTTAGGGACGAACTTCACCGCCTTCGAGGCGTCGCCGCAAAAGTTGCTAGAACGAATCAAGCAGGCGCGAATTCAGGGTGGCCTCCCTTCCGGCTCACGTGCGGTGAGGGCGATGCCTCCGCAAAATAGCACACGGCCCCCTTCGGCAACCGTGCCTGCCCCCGTGGCGCCGACCGACCTTGCTACCAAGAAAAAAGCAACGCTAGCACTTGTTGCCCAGGCGCGCGTGGCGTTGTCGCGCGGTGAGCTCACCGCGGCCAAACGATTGGCCAAGCAGGCCGAATCGCTTCAGGTTCCCGATTCGGCTTACGCTCCTGGTGAAGATCGACCGGCCTTGGTGTTGTTTGAACTACAAAGGGCCGGCGGGCCACGACAGCCTATCTCGATCGCCCCTAGAGCGGTAAAAAAAACCGTGTCGGGGAACGCCTCGCTGGCAGGTGGAGTAAAAGAGATCCCGGATTCGACCGAAGCAGGGTCGAAGATGCCAATGCGTTTGCCGACGGAACAGGCCCTTTATACTCCCGCGGTCGATACGACACAGGTTGTTCCGGCCCAAGCAGACATGGAGCTACGCCTGCCCGGTAGCGGAACGTCGGAGGCCTCGACTCAGGAGGAGCCCGTTCCCACCCCCGACGCCACCGTGAAGGAGAGTCCTTCCGTGGGTGCCCAAGGCCCCTCGCGAGATCCCGTGCGGATGATTCAATGGGGAGAGCAGGCGCTGGCAGCGGGGAACATGGCCTTGGCGCGGACCTATTTTAAGGAGGCCAACACGCTGCGTGGTCAGTTGGACTCGGTTGCCCAACAGAAACTCGATATGAATCTGCGTCGTGTCAGCGCGCCCCCCGCGGCCGCGACGCCGGCACTACGGCCCGGAGATTTACTTCCCGATGCCACTGCTCAACAACGTTTGATTGCCAATCAGACCGCGGTGAAATTCGCCCGTCGCGAGGCCGCCGCGCGAAAGTTACTCGATACCGATCCCGAAGCCGCCTTCGCGGTCTTCGAAGAGATTCGCAAGATGGTTGAAGAAGCGGGGCTCGATAGCCACTCGCGGGACATCTTGTTGCGACGGCTCGATCGCACATTGAACGAATCAAGGTCCTATGTCGAACAGCGGCAGCCAAGGATCGATTTGCTAAAGCGTAATCAGGCGATTGAAGAAAAAATTGAACGACAAAAACTTGTCCAAAGCGAATCGCGGGAAAAGCTGGCCGAGTTGGTCGACCAGTTCAATACGCTGATGCGTGAAGAGCGATTTGCCGAGGCCGAAATCATCGCGCGACGTGCCGAGGAGTTGGCACCCGACGAGCCGGTGGTTGTTCAATTGCGAGAAACTTCTCGACTGGCACGCAACCTCTCGAATCAATTGGCGATTCGCGACGCCAAAGCGGAGGGGTTTACAGCAGTCATGGGCTCTGTTGAAGAGGCGGGCATACCCGAATCCAAGGATTTTTCATTCGGAAAGCCGTCAGAATGGATGGACTTGACGAAACGGCGAAAGAGCTTGGGGCCACAAGACGGTTTGCGTCGCAGCCCAAAGGAAATCGAAATCGAACAGCGGTTGAGGACACCCGTGTCGCTCAATTTTACCGATGCTCCGTTGAGCCAAGTAATCTCGACTTTGGGCCAACTGGCGCAGGTCAACATTTTCCTCGACGAAATCGGCCTAGCTGACGCGGGACTGACAACCGACGATCCGGTAACCATTGATCTCTCGGAGGATGTACAACTCAAAAGCGCATTAAATCTCATCCTTGCTCCCCGCGGTTTGGCGTATGTCATTCGCGACGAGGTGTTGCGGATCACCAGCGAGGACATGCGGGATGAGCATATGCAAACGATCATGTACAACGTGGCGGATCTGGTAATCCCGATTCCCAACTTCGTGCCAGGCGGCGACATCGGCATGGGCGGAGCACTGCGCGATGCGTATGGCAACGTGGGTTTTGGAGTTCGCCCCGGATTGGGATCGACCCAACCGATGACCGTGGCGGCGAGCCGAACCGGGGGGACATCAAACGCCACGCTCAATCCGAGCCTCATGGCACAATTCAGTGGCGGAGGCGGTGGGAGAGGCGCTGGCGGCGGGGCGACCATCGGCGGCGGGCAATCGGTTGGCTTTGGTGGTCCCGGCGGTATGGGGGGAGGATCGCAGGCAGACTTCGATGAACTAATTGAACTGATTACGAGCACCGTTGCTCCCACGTCATGGGACGAAGTGGGTGGCCCCGGATCGATCAAGGAGTTCCAAACGAATCTCAGCCTCGTCATTAGCCAGACGCAAGAGGTACACGAGCAGATCGTCGACTTGCTCGAACAGTTGCGTCGTCTGCAAGATCTGCAAGTGACGATCGAGGTCCGCTTCATTACGCTCAACGACAACTTCTTTGAACGCATCGGCGTCGACTTCGACTTCGACATCGACGACAATATCGATGGCCCCTTTCAGGTGTTTGGTAAGCCGACTGCTGGCCAAAGGGACGCTTCGGTAGTGGGTGTCGATCGTGATACTCGCGATCGCGATCACGGACCTTCTGTAACGGTCGGTCAATCATCGCCGGGGGTGTTCTCGTCTGACTTGGACATCCCTTTCCGTCAGGACAGCTTTTCGCTGGCGGTGCCACAGTTTGGCGGATTCAACCCGGCCGCAGGAGCGAGTATCGGCTTCGCGATCCTGAGCGACTTGGAAGCGTTTCTGTTCATCAACGCCGCGCAGGGCGACCAGCGGAGTAACGTTCTGCAAGCCCCGAAAGTCACCTTATTCAATGGTCAACAGGCCTCGGTGGCCGATGTTTCGCAAAGCCCCTTCGTGATCAGCGTGATCCCCGTGGTTGGTGATTTTGCCGCCGCACAGCAACCGGTGATCGTCGTGCTCTCCGAGGGAACGTTCCTCACGGTACAAGCCGTGGTGTCCAGCGATCGACGATTCGTGCGACTGACCGTCGTTCCGTTCTTCAGCGAGATTCGCAAGGTCGACACCTTTACGTTCACCGGATCGACAACGACCACCCAGGATAGTAGCTCGGAAGGCCCTGACAGCGCGACCACCGGGCGTTCCAACGGAAATACCACCGTGACCCAAGGCACGACCGTGCAGTTGCCGACATTCGCTTTTGTCTCGGTCACGACAACCGTGAGCGTGCCAGACGGCGGTACGGTGTTGTTAGGTGGCATCAAGCGTCTTAGCGAAGGACGCAACGAGTTTGGAGTTCCGTTTCTAAGCAAAATCCCCTACGTCAATCGATTGTTCAAGAACGTCGGCATCGGCCGCGAAACCCAAAGCCTGATGATGATGGTCACGCCTCGCATCATCATTCAAGAAGAGGAAGAAGCGTTGATCTTGAACAACCCGTAGTCGAAGCAAGAGCCCCCGTTGGCGATCACATCCTGTTTTCGAATCGCACAACCAGCGTCTGGCCGCCGCGGCTTTGCTCTCCAAACCGCGGCGGCCATTTTTGATGGGCCACGCGTGTTGCGGGTTGATTGCCACCTGGACTAGCGGTAGTCTCGTGGTTGTCGGAATCTTTCCGGGTTTTGGTTGAGCCTCTTATCAGCGGCGCGGTATTCGCCGGCCGGGGGGATCAACGTGAACGAGAAGGTCGCCGCTTTGAATGCAACTGCCGAAGCTAGTGTGAGCGTCGATCAACCCCGGCGCTGGCCACAGGCCGTGGTGTGGGCTGGGGTCGCCATTACAGGAACTGGCGCGATCAGTTACTTCCTATACTTCGCGCAGTTTCCCACGCTGCGAGACTCTCCCTGGCTGAATTTACCAATCGTGTTGGTCGGGTTGGCGTTGACAATGGTCGGTACCTTCAAGGTTTACGCCCAGGGCGGCGGTGTTGTTAGTAAGGGATTGGCCTCGTTCGGAGTTCTGCTTGCCGCGGCGATCACGGGGCTATTTAATTTCTATATCTTCTCATTGTCTTATCAGCTCCCCACCGCCACGGGGGCGCCAGCCGTGCAAGAAGCGGCGCCGGAATTCACGCTCTTGGATCAGACTGGGCAGGCGGTGAGTTTGTCCGATTATCGTGGCCGGAAGGTGGCTCTTGTCTTTTATCGTGGCTACTGGTGACCGTTTTGCCTCTCGGAACTGCAAGGTTTGCAGTCACGCATCGATGAGATTCACGCTGCCGAAGCTGAAGTGCTGGCCATTTGCGTCGACTCCGTTGAAGAGAACGCGGGCGTCGTTGATCGCCTGAAACTCGATTTCCCCGTCCTTTCCGATCCAGATCTTCAGGCCTGCGACGCCTTCGATTTGCGACATAAAAAGGCGAGCATCGATGGCCGTGACATCGCTCGACCGGCCGTGTTTATCCTCGACCGTGAAGGAGTCATCCAGTGGAGAGAGCTCACGGATAATTGGCGCGTCCGGGTGCGGCCCGAGAAAATCATCGAACAGCTTCTAGCGATGCCGTGAGCGGTACTGAGTTGCCATGGGCTGATGCAACCCTGCTATCGTTCCGATGCCTTCTTACGGCATCCTGATAGCACTTCAAGCGGGCTGATCGTCGACGACACCCCGACTTGATCGCGGAGACCTTCTCTAAATTTCTGCAGGCCTTAATCGGCACAAGCCGATCAAAAGGCATGAGCGGAAATTTTGCGGTCAAACCACGGTACAACGATGTCGAAAGTCGCACATTCCAGTGATCAGCGCGTCTCCGGTCGGCACGGTTGGACGCTTCCACACGTATTGGTCTTCCCCGCGGTCGCTTTAGGGATGTGGATGATCTACCATCCCTGGCCAACCACGGGTTGGGTTTCAACGTCCGTTTGGATCTTCGCAACAGGATATACTCTGTTGTCGCTGTCTAGCTGTTTCCACGAGACAACACATCAGACGTTCGGCGGTTCGCGGTTCCTAAGCATTTGGGTTGGGCGATTGATCGGTACCGTTTTTCTCATTCCGTATACGGTTTATCGTGAGTCCCATATCCGTGATCATGCGTATATCAACACGCCATCGGATTGGGAACTGTGGCCCTACAGCGACCCCAACACCTCGCGCGGTTTTCGACGTGTCTTCGTGTGGTTCGACCTCATGCTGGGAATGGCGGCCGCGCCCTACATTTATGGCCGCATCTTCTTTCACAGGGACTCGCCACTTACATCGAAACAGATTCGCCGAACGATTTGGATGGAATACGCATTCATCGCCGTGACATGGGGTTTATTTCTGTTGACGCTTGACCATTTCCATGTGTTGCGCACGACCCACTCCCAGTGGGCAATGGCACTTTTCGTGATGACGACTCTACAGACGGGTCGCAAATTGACCGAGCATTTGGGAATGGTTAGTTTCGATCCGATTTTGGGCACGCGAACGGTCGTCGGACGCAATTGGCTAACACGATGGACGACCTACCTGCAGTTCGACATCTTCGTCCATGGTCCTCATCATCGGCATCCGCGTCTGCACCATGGACAACTCAAGGATAAGATGCGGGAGTATGTTGACAATCATCACGATGTCGCGGTGCCAGTCTTTGGTTCTTACTGGAAAGCGACCGTTAACATGCTGCCCCACATGTGGCGCAACCCAGGCGTGGGCGTGAATCTTGGTGCCGCGATGCCTGGCAAGAAGTCGGTCGCCAACGATGCGGACACCGGCGCGCGGCTTGCCGCGTAAGTCCATGATGCCCATGGCAATCATGCTTCGACGATGTCCACCTTGGTCGAAGTAATGAAAGCCAACACACCGTTGGTTTCGTCCTCCGGTACGTCGAGTTCTTTCAGCGTATCGCGCAGATGGCCGATGAACCGTTCCCAATCGTCGTCGGTAATTGCCATGCCACGGTGCGAGAGGACCATGTCTCGACCGGTGTAGTACGTCGGTCCGCCGGCGTTGTGGCAGAGAAAGTCGACCAACAACTGCTTCTCTCGGAGAATGCCATCTTCTCCCCGATGTTGCCAGAAGCGACCAAGTCGAGCGTCGGCCCGCAGACGTCCCAAGAGGCTGTCGGCAACCCCGGCAATTGCGTCGTACCCGCCCAGTCGATCGTAGAGAGAGTCTGATTTACGGATTGGCATGCTCCAAGGATCCCAGGGCTTGCGTGTTTTTACCAAGCTGATCGTAAGCGATGAAACGAGAGTGGGAAGAGCGGTTCTTCGCACACCCTTTCACCTTGCTGAACGATCCGGGCTAGCGAGAGCCAGCTCCGACCAACGGGGCTTTTCGCTCGGCAATGATTTCTTCCTGAATTTTCGCGGGCACGCGACGGTGCTTGGCGAACTCCATCGTGAAGGTGCCTTGTCCCTGGGTCATACTCCGCAGATCCGTCGAGTAACCGAAGGTGGCCGCAAGCGGGACTTCAGCCTCGATCTTGGCCAGATTTCCGACCATCTCGGTGCCCATCACGATTCCGCGACGGCTGCTGAGGTCGCCCGTGACCGAACCCTGGAATTCCGCGGGGGTTTCGATTTCAACCTTCATGACCGGCTCCAACAACACTGGCTTGGTCTTCATGAATGTTTCGCGGAAACAGTTGCGAGCGCATGTCTGGAAGGCCATGTCGGAGCTATCGACTTCGTGAAAGGAACCGTCATCGAGCACGGCTTTGACCCCCACGATTGGGAAACCGGCAACTGGCCCCTTGGGCAGCGAGTTGCGGAAGCCCTTTTCGACGGACGGAATGTACTCACGAGGAATACGACCACCGGTGACATTCGACTCGAACTCGAAGGGCTCTTCGGCCTCATCGTCCAGCACTTCAAGTGTGCCTTTGATATGGGCGAACTGGCCCGAACCGCCGGTCTGTTTCTTATGCTTGAAGTCGTAAGCCGCCGTTTTCGTTGGGGCTTCGCGATAACTCACCTTCGGGGCACCCACTTCAACTTCGACGCCATATTCGCGGCGAATTCGCTCAACATAGATCTCTAGATGTAATTCACCCATCCCGGCGATGACGGTCTCGCCGGTCTCTTCGTCAGTCTCGACATTGAACGTGGGGTCTTCGCGGTGGAAGCGACCAAGGGCCTTCCCCAGGCGGTCGGCACCGTCGCGGGACAAGGGATTGATGGCCATCTTGATGACCGGATCGGGTACGAACATGTTTTCCAGCGTGCAGTATTTGCGGTTCGCACAGTACGTATCGCCGCTGGCGCAATCGATGCCCATCACCGCCACGATATCTCCGGCGGTGGCGGTGTCGATCTCCTCGCGTTGATCGGCATGCATCCGCACCAGACGGCCAATCCGCTCTTTCCTACCAGTTCGTTGATTGTAGTAGGATTCTCCCTTGACGATCGATCCTTGATAAATCCGGGTGAAGGTCAATTGTCCGTGTGGGTCATCAACGATCTTGAACGCCATGGCAACCAGCGGCTTGTTGACGTCCGGCGTCAACGGCACCTTCTTCTCTGGGTCAGCATGGTCGCGGGCCGAGATCTCGTGTTCCAACGGCGACGGCAAATAGCGCACCACCGCGTCGAGCAATGGTTGCACGCCTTTGTTGCGATAAGCCGAACCGACAAACACGGGCGTTACATCGAGACCCTGGACCGCGTCGTGCGTAACTTGATGAATCAATTCCTCGGGCACGTCTACTTCAGCCAGTAGCAACTCCATGAGCTCATCGCTGTACATGGCCAAGCATTCGAGCATGGCTTGTCGATATTCTTCGACTTCGTCCATCATGGCGGCGGGCACGTCTTCGGTACGCACACTTTCGCCGTTGTTGCCATCGAAATAGATCGCCTTTCGCGTCACCAAATCGATGACACCCTCAAAATTATCTTCCGCGCCGATCGGCAACTGCATCATCACCGCGTCGCATTCAAGTTTGGTACGCAACTGCTCGACCACGTTCCGTGGATCCGCCCCGGTACGGTCCATCTTGTTGATGAACGCCAATCGCGGGACGTGATATCGCTTCATTTGTCGGTCGACCGTGATCGACTGCGATTGAACCCCCCCCACGGCGCACAGCACCAACACCGCGCCGTCGAGAACACGCAGGCTGCGTTCTACTTCCACGGTGAAGTCAACGTGACCGGGGGTATCAATCAGATTGATCGCTTTGTCGTCCCAGGTGACACTGGTGGTCGCGCTGGTGATCGTGATCCCACGCTCACGCTCCAGGTCCATGTGGTCCATGGTCGCGCCGCCTTCACCCTTGACCTCCTGGATGCGATGGATACGACCCGCATAGAACAAGATCCGTTCGCTCAGGGTCGTTTTGCCTGAATCGATGTGTGCCGAGATTCCAATATTTCGCAGATTTTCAAGTTTCATCGTTCCGCTGCTCGCCAGCTCCCTGTACATCGATACAAAATGGTAAAACAATCTCTATTGCCACGCCCCCAAAATGCAGCCTAGCGCCGACATACGGGCGAAGCTGCTTGTAGCAGGAATGGGGGGGCGCAAGAACCCATCGTCCCCCCAAGACGCAGCCCCCGGGACAAAGAGGGACTGTTGCGTGGCAGGTGACTCCATGGATCATCCTAATCCATTTCGTCGTAACGCCTAGGGCAAATTTACATCTTCTGAAAACAACGCTGGAAATGAGCCGATTCGAGCTGTCAGCCACATCGTCGTCGGTGGCCAAGTGGAAGCGAGCATCGAGAGAGCGGTGTATTGACTGATCTACTTGCTAGACATAGTCTTAGGTACCATGTCACAATCTCCATCAGAGCCCAAGAATTCGCCTAGTGCCGACCAAGAAACCACCCCCGACAAGCCGGATGCGACCCAGCCAGCCAAAACACTTGCTAGCTTGGATTCGTCGGACACCTCGGCAGCCGAAGCGCCGACCGGATTGCTAGCACGAAACCCCTGGGTTCCGTTTGTCATCCCAATGGTGGTTTACATGCTGGCCAACTCGCTGGAACCGCGACCCCCGCACGCTGCCGACGCCGATGGCGGCGCGATCGGGCTTGGAATCCCCTTCGACTACTATCCGCTGTTCTACGCAGGAAAAATCGTCGCCACGCTGATCGCGATCGCCTTGGTGTGGCCCGGTTTTCGAGGGTTCCAATTTCGAATCTCCACGATATCCGTCCTCGTAGGCGTGATTGGAGCCGTGGTTTGGATCGCCTTATGTCAGCCGCCGGTGCTCGACGCGATGGAAAACCTGCTTGACAGTTTCGGGCTCTCCAGCTTCGCCGAATCGGGAGAGCGAAGCGGTTTCAATCCGCTGAAACATTGGGCCGCCACGCCAGCCGCGGCTTACGGCTTCTTGGCGCTGCGCCTCTTCGGCATGGTGGCCGTGGTGGCCTGGGTTGAAGAGTTCTTCTGGCGGGCCTTTCTGCTGCGATTTCTTCAAGGCACCCATTGGTGGACCATTGAGTTTGGCACCTTCCAACTTGGTCCGCTGGCAGCCACGACCATGGTGTTCGCATTAGCGCATCCACTGACGGAGTTCCCCGCCGCGGTGGCGTGGTTCGCGATCGTCTCGTGGCTCATGCTCCACACGAAAAACATCTACGACTGCATCATCGCACACGCCGTGACAAATCTTCTCCTGGCCATCTATGTCATCTCCACGGGTGCGTGGTATCTGATGTAGCCCGCAGGCTTCACATGAATTCGCAATCCCTGGCAATGAACAAGGCAGCGCCCACGAAGCGGCTTGCGTCGGTCGATGCACTGCGTGGTTTCGACATGTTTTGGATCGTCGGCGGTCGTCAGTTCGTCCTGGCGTTCGTTGCCTTGTTTGTCTCTCCTGTTCCGGAACAACTCCAACTCCAGCTTCAGCATGTCCCTTGGGAAGGGTTCGTGGCGTGGGACCTCATCATGCCGCTGTTTCTGTTTGTAAGCGGCGTGGCGTTGCCTTTCTCGATCTCCAAGTGGCGTGGTTCGGGCGAGAGCCATTACGGTTTCTATCTGCGGGTCACCCGTCGTCTTGCGATCCTGTGGATTCTTGGAATGGCCGTTCAAGGCAATCTCCTCGATTGGGAGTTCGACAAAATTCGTCTCTTTACCAATACGCTCCAGGCGATCGCCGCGGGCTATCTCTTCGCGGTCGTCTTCCTGCTCACGCTCTCCCTTCGTGGGCAGGTGGTTGTGACCGCTGCTTTGCTGCTGGGCTATTGGGCGATCCTGGTTCTTGTACCCATCCCGAACAAGGGTGCCGGATTGCTCGAACCTTGGGAGAACTTCGCCCTCTATTTCGACGAACTCGTTCTTGGTCGCTTCGTCGATCGAGGCAATTACACCTGGGTGCTCAGCAGCATGGGCTTCGCCGCGACGCTGATGCTGGGGGTCTTCGCGGGCCATGTCTTGCGAAGCGATTCGTCGGAAAACAAGAAACTCGCCAGATTGCTTGTTTTCGCCGCGGGCTGTCTCGCTGGCGGCTGGCTATGGAGCTATTGGTTCCCGATCATCAAGCATATCTGGACCAGTTCCATGAACCTTTGGGCGGGCGGTTGGTGCTTCTTGCTCTTGGCGTTTTTCTATTGGGTGATTGACATGAAGGGCTATCGCAAATGGGCTTTCCCGCTCGTTGTTCTCGGCACCAACGCAATCACCGTGTATGTGGCGGTCCACCTCTTCGATTTTGGCCTCGTGAGCGACGTTTTTATCGGAAACCTGACGCCAAGGTTGGGAGTCTTCGGCGAATTCCTGAACGCCTGCGGCGCGTTGCTGGTGCCGTGGCTAATCCTGCTCTACATGTACAAGAAAAAAACGTTCATCCGCGTGTAGCCCACAAACCAGATGCAAGGGCTCGTCGGCAAGGGAGTATTCCTCCACGGGAGGTCTTGCTCAAGAAAAACGCGGACTCTCTCCTAGCGTAACCTACGGACCTGTCGCGGCATGGATCTGGTGAAGTCGCGCGAGGCTGTCGCGCACGATTTCTTCGTCGCCCACGACTACGAAGACTCGGAACGAGTAATCCCCCGGCGGAACCGCGGTCGTCGCCCGATTGCGGAACACGCAATTCCACTTGACGACCCGCTCTCGTTGGAATTTGAACCGTCCATAGCTGGGGCCGTTCCAGGTGGTTCCGAACTGGTCCGGTGAGTAGCATCCCATGGCATATTGCCCGTCTTCGGTCGCCAGCACAATCGGAAGGGCCTGCTCCCCGGGTCCGTCGCTCAGGGGTTCGAGTTGTTCCGTTTTGGGGTTGAACGTCTTGAAACTGGAGAACTCCGGAGGCATGTAGCCGGTAAGAACTTCAAACACCACCAACGTGTGGCGTTCGTCGACGGGCAATCCGAACGTAACGTCGTACTGAATCACGTGCGGTAGATCACGATAGCCGATCCGTACACGCTTGGTGAGTAAATGGTTCGACAAGATCGTTGTGTTTTTGGCAGGTAGTCCACCAGATTTCTCATCTGGAGCGAGCCAAAAAGCCATCTGGGTGCAAGTCTGTAGCCGGTTACCAATGGCGATCTTGTGGAGCAGCCTGCTGGACGATTGGGAGCCGGCTCCGTCACGCCGCGAACCCGCTTCGGTTGGGTTGAACGTTTCAGCCGCGAGACCATCATCGCCCACATTCAGGTTGCTGGCGGATTGCAATTGTCGACCGTGATCGGCACTGTTGATAAACTCCTTGTGGTTCCACATCAGCGAGTGAATCGCGCCCGCGAGACGCGATGTCGTCGTGATCACGATTTCAGAGTCACCTGCCGGGGCATGAATGCGCATGTCTCCGTCCACAATCCGCACATCTTCGGCAGAACAAGGAGGCAGGAGAACCACCACCGCGCAACAGAGCGTCAAAACCTGAAAAAGACAACCGGTCACGGATTTTGTCATCGTTGGCCCATGATCCAAAAGGAACCGTTAGCGGGGGCTTCCCGCTTTACATGGTTCCACCTTATTCGCTGTTTCATGGGTCGCCAAGTAGGCTGCACACCCGGTACGCGGCAACGAATCGGTACGAGAAACCGGGCAAGACCATGAAATGCTTCGGGCAGAGGTCCCTCGAAATGCCCCTGAATGCCACGGAGAATCGGGCCCTTCTAGGCATCAACGCGACATCACGGTATCGTAGAGAGACTATCGACCGCGCGGATTCATCTTCAGGCACGACACAAAGAAACCGAGGGCCCTTGTTCGCCGGAGCAAGGACCCTCGATTCAAATGGCTGTCCAAACGCGGCACAAGAGGCCGTTGCTCGGAGACCCTCAGCCGTAATAATCCTATCGGGCGAAAACCACCCCGCACTTGAGAACCGTACCACCGAAGGTGGGCTACCAACGCAGCGAGAATCAAACTCATGACGAAGCCTGCCAAGTTAGCTTTGGAAGATGGGACCGTTTTGACGGGCTTCTCCTTCGGTGCCGAAGGAGAAGTCGACGGCGAGGTGTGCTTCAACACCTCGATGACCGGGTATCAAGAAATCTTGACCGACCCGAGCTACCGTGGGCAAATCGTCACCATGACGTATCCAGAGATCGGGAACTACGGCGTCAATGCCGAAGACGCCGAAAGCAATAAGCCGCATTTGGCCGGTTTTGTCGTGCGAGAAAGCAGCCGCCGACACAGTAATTTCCGTTCCGACGGATCGCTACACGACTTCTTGAAGCGTGCCGATATCGTGGGTATCTCGGGCGTCGACACCCGTGCGCTGGTGCGGCGTATCCGCATCCAAGGCGCTCAAAAAGGAGTGCTTTCGACCACGGACTTAGACGATGCCAGTCTCGTGGCAAAAGCCAAGGCAAGTGCCGGACTGGTGGGGCGCGATTTGGTCCAGGAGGTTGTTCCCGATGTGCCCCGCCCGTGGAGCGAGCGTGTTAGCCGGTGGACGCATTTAGCGGCGAACACCGAAATCGATCAGGCTCCCGATTCCGACGCGCCCCACGTGGTGGCGCTGGACTACGGAATGAAGTGGAACATCGCCCGGCATCTATTTGACATTGGCTGCAAGGTCACGGTCCTCCCGGGCACGTCGACCGCCGCGGAAGTCCTCTCTCACGCGCCCGACGGGGTGTTCCTTTCCAACGGTCCGGGCGACCCCGAGCCGGTGGAATATGCCATCCAGACGATTCGCGGTCTGCTGGGCAAGAAGCCGATTTTCGGCATCTGCCTTGGTCATCAGTTGTTATCGCTCGCCATGGGGGCGAAGACGTTCAAGCTCAAGTTCGGCCACCGTGGGGCGAATCAACCGGTGATGAATCTCGCCTCGCGGCGTGTCGAAATCACGTCGCAGAACCACGGCTTCGCGGTTGAAGAAGAGGGCTTGCCGAGCGATCTCGAAGTGACGCACTACAACCTGAACGACAACACGATCGAAGGCGTGCGACACAAGTCGGCGCCCGCCTTCAGTGTGCAATACCACCCCGAGGCATCTGCCGGGCCACACGATAGCCACTACCTCTTCCAGCAGTTCCGCGAGCTGGTTGAGGAGATGCGATGAGAGAGTGATCGACTGCTGAGAGGCTACGGTTGCCACTTCCGCGGAATGCCGAGCAGTTTCGGAACGTCTCTCGCGGTTCAGTAAGGCATTTCCCAGGATCGACATTCGGGTTTGGGTCGAACAACCATTGTCGTTGGACCCTTTCGCTTCCCATGAAATGCGCTATTTCGTAATGATGTCGCGCGGGGTCATGCCCGAGGGGATCATTGGGAGCACGTGCTCCATGTAGGGAACCTCAACGTCCAGCACGTAGGCACCGGGAAAGTCGATCATCTCCTGGATCGCGTTGGCAAGGTCGGCCTTCTCACGTATGAAGGCCCCGCCGGCGCCGTAGCCTTTGGCGATCGCGACAATGTCGGGGTAGCGCCGTGAAGGGCTCATGCCGTCGCCCTTGCCTACCGCCTCTGGATCATCGACCGGACCTAAATAGGTGTGGGCTCGATTTCCGGCATGGAAGCGATCTTCCCACTGAACCACCATGCCCAGATGTTGATTGTTCAGGAGAAAAACCTTCACGGGCAGTTTTTCGCAGAAGCAGGTGGCCAACTCCTGGATGTTCATCTGGAAGCTGCCGTCGCCATCGATATCGATTACCAGGCGACCGGGGTTCGCCGCCTGGGCTCCCATTGCCGCGGGGAGACCGAATCCCATGGTTCCCAGTCCTGAACTGGAAAGCCACGTACGGGGCGAGCGGAACTTGTAGAACTGCGCGGCCCACATCTGATGTTGCCCCACGCCCACGGCGACGATCGGATCCAGATCGCGTGTCTTGCGCCACAACACATCGATCGCGTATTGAGGGAGAATGCTCGGACTGTTTTTGTCGTACGTCAGCGGGTTTGCTTGTTTCCATTTCTCGATTTGATCGTACCACTTGGTCAACCCATCACACGGTTCGACCAGCTTGTTCAGCTCAGCCAGGGCATATTTGATGTCGCTGACAATCGGGATATGGGCAGCCTTGTTCTTGTTGATCTCCGACGGGTCAACATCGATATGGACGATCTTGGCTCCCTTGGCGAACTCCGAGAGCTTGCCGGTCACACGGTCGTCGAACCGCACGCCGAAGGCTAACAGTAAGTCGCACGCTTCAACGGCATAGTTCGCGTAAACGCTGCCGTGCATCCCGAGAAAGTGCAACGACTGCGGGTCGTCGGCGGGAAAGCCCCCTAGCCCCATCACGGTGGTGGTCACCGGGATTCCGGTCTTGTGAGCAAATTTCGTCAGTTCAGCAGCAGCCCCCGAAGCGATGATGCCACCGCCGGCGTAAATCACCGGTCGCTTCGCACGCTTTATCGCGGCGACCACTTGCGACAACTGTTTGGGCTGGGCATGTCGCGTAATCACGCGGTAACCGGGTAGGTTCAGCGGCGCGTCGAAATCGGGTGTCGTCTGGGACAACTGAACATCTTTTGGGATATCGACGATCACCGGTCCCGGTCGACCGGTGGTGGCGATATGAAAGGCCTCACGAAGGATACGAGCCAAATCCTCAACGTCGGTCACCAAGTAGTGGTGTTTGGTAATCCCACGGCAGACTTCAATAATCGGTGTTTCTTGAAAGGCGTCGCTTCCGATCACCGGAGTGGGTACTTGTCCGGTGATGGCGATCAACGGGATGCTGTCGAGCTTGGCGTCGGCAATCGCCGTCACCAGATTCGTGGCTCCGGGACCACTGGTTGCCATGCAGACGCCCGGCTTGCCCGTGCTACGCGCGAGACCTTGCGCGGCAAAGCTGCCACCTTGCTCGTGTCTGGGGAGAATCGTACGGATTTTATCCTTCTGTCTGGTGAGTGCCTGGTGCATTGGCATGCTCGTCCCGCCCGGGTACGCGAAGACGACCTCAACCCCGTGCCGCACAAGCGATTCGACGACAATGTCCGCGCCAGACATCAGGTTGGTTGATTCGCTCGAACGAGGGGTCGTAGCCACGGCAAACAGCCTCTACAAGTTGGAAAAAGGGAACGGGAAAAGGAATCTCAGCGGTGTACGCCAATCACGACAATTCTGGCGAATGGTTCGCCCTGCCACACGGAGCCCGCGCCGGTTGACAAGACGCAAAACCGGGGCTTTGGGCAAGTGCTCTAATTTATGTTCCGACAACGAGTTGTTCAACCTTCTTGCGCGGCCACTCGCGGCGAAAATAAGTGCCGCGGATCGGCTGGCGAGAATTTCGACACGGCCCGGCCGTGGAAGTTCGGGGCAAATTTGGAAAGGATTGTAACGATTAGCGATAGTTTACCGGGACCAGACGACCCAAGAGCCCTCTGCTCGGCGGCGAATTGCTCGAACTGAGGCAAGTTGGTGCCTGATGGAACCTATAGTTGTTAAAAGACTCCGCCAGAACCGCCACACTCGATCGGAGATACGTGGCTGAAAACCATTTGGATGAATTGATGGACAGCACGACAATCGCGATCGATGATCTTGCGAATCTCGGATCAAGAGTTCCACTCGAAGATCCTGGAAACCAGCGCCACAATCCTCGGTTTCCCTTCACGCGGCAAGTCGTCATCCAAGCCCTGGATAAGCACGCCGACCGCGTCGGTCCGATCGTTAAGACGCAAGGTCGCAACATCTGCCTGTGGGGCATCTGCGTGGTAAGCCCGGTCGAATTCGCCAGTGGCGATTTCATCGTTGTCTCGCTCGAACCACGCGAGGGTGCCGAGACGATCGAATTGCTGGCCGAGATCCGACATACGATCACTCAGGAGGATAGCCGTCAGGTGATTGGCTGCAAATTCCTCGAAGCCATCTCGGCACCGGGGTTCTAACCCCGGGTAATTCGCGAGTGATCACGAATCGTAAAATTCACGGACGACCAAGTCGCCAGCGGCATCTCGGGAGCAGACCAGAAGAACCCGAATCCCCCCCTACGGCCATACCACTTCAAAAGCCAAAGTGATATTGAACCCGGGGGCCATGATAATAGTCATGGTAGTAATATTGGCGTGGCGGGTAGCCATATTCCCACGCGGGACGTGGGTTAACAATTACCGTCCGTGGCGGCTGTTCGGTAACGATGGTGGTTGGTCGCGCGGCGTAGCCTCGCATGAGGTTTTGGGCGGCGATCAACACGCCATCGCTAACCCCGCTTTCCTTCAACGCGATCAAGCCTTCGGGGCTTAGGTCGAGTCGTGCGCCGCGAGCGCGAAGCGTGCTGATGATCACTTCCTCGCTCACCTTTGCTTGTGTCATGCGAATGAGGTCAAGATTGGTCACTGCCCTGGCAGCCGCCACTTGGTTGGCTCGCGCGACCACCGCGGAGCCATAAGCCGCCTGCTGCTGATCGGCGCGATCCTTGTTGCGTCCAAGAATATTTCCCGTGAGGGCACCGACCCCCGCGCCGATCAATGCTCCCTGGCCACGTTTGCTTTTGCCGCCGATGATCGCGCCGGAGATGGCCCCCAATGCTCCGCCCAAGAAGGTGCCGCCGGCAGTGTCGTTGTGATAGTAATCGCGCGACGGCACATACCGGTACTGAGCATGTGCGGTACCAACAGCCCCGAACAATATGGCTGTTGTTAGCAGCACGACCAGCGGACGCGAAGTTGCCCGATACCAGGTGGTTGATGTCGTCATGATTTTTCTCCTCCGTGGGCAATCGATCCGTAACGCTTACCGATCCTATTGACGGTTCGGCGTGTCGGCGGCCGGCCGCGCTATCGCTACCTAGTCTCTATCGGCAATCCACGATCACGGCAATGTGGGATTTTTCGCCAGAGTTGCTGCGACGGCGCCGCCAGCCAGCATGAATAATTCGGGCTAGCATGCGTGACCGGCCAGTGGAGAGCCCTCCACCGAACACAATGGGGTCGCCACGCAATCCGCGTAGTTTGGGTGTCGCCAATTCGCCGGTTCACGGACCCTTGTGATCAAACGCGAGAGACTATTCATCCGATAGCGGCGCGCCCGCAGCTTCGTAAACAATCCGGCGAAAATCGTTGTCGTAAGAATTCGCCAAGGGCATATGCTGCGTCAACGCGATGCCAATCAGGTCGAGCTTGGGAACGATCCAAAAATTAGTGCTAGCGGCACCCCCCCAACGGTATTCGCCAACGGCTTGGGGAGGTTCCCCCGATGTGGCTTCAACCCGTACGGCGAACCCAAGCCCGAAGCCGACCCCCCGGCGTTTGAGC
>Ga0114931_10000092_pt1 | contig 93193 bp, 73 predicted proteins | sample 2SBtaG_FD_89579 | JGI IMG/M metagenome (GOLD analysis project Ga0114931, IMG submission 89579) | Deep subsurface microbial communities from Kolumbo volcano to uncover new lineages of life (NeLLi) - 2SBTROV14_V59a metaG | ecosystem: Environmental > Aquatic > Marine > Volcanic | place: Kolumbo...
ATGTTTTGACTACATCGAGATTCACGCAACTTCGACAAGCCCAACCTCGTTCAAGACCCCGTCACGGGCCATCGACACCGCGAAAAAAAATAAGATTCCGCGCAGCTGCTCAACTTGGGTTAGGTATTGACAATCCCTATGCCGTCTTTACGATTCGTGCAATCGGTTGACCCGTGTGAGAGTCACTGGACAAGTCGATGGTCCGGTTGACGGGCTCTCAAACCTTCATTTCTACGTCGACGATAGGAGAGATGCGCGATGTACGACGCAAAGCAAGCCTTGGGATTGTCGCTATTGATCACAGCTTCAGCTATTGGGGGGGGCGCGCCTTGCTGGAGGCCGAAGTCGACCACGAGTTCTACAGGGGCAACCACGTTTTGAAGCAGTTCTTATTGACGAAGGACTGTTGCCGTTCTACGGTTACGGATCTGTAGAGATCACAAAGAACGGCGTTCTTAACATCACAATGGAGGAATCTGAAACGGTGGTTCGAGATAAGGATGGCGCGTATCGTCAGATTTCATCGTCATATGGCATCCAGTTTGGGCTCTCAGAATCAAATCTGACGCTTGTTGAGTCACAAGGAGAATTGTCTCTTAAAAGAACTGGCCTTCAAATCCAAAATGTGGGTTCCTCTGACTCCTCAAGACACCGCGTCGAAATTGAGAATTCTAACGAGCGCGATGACTTGACCGAGCGCTCCTCAATGAAGCTGTCTGGATGGTTGGAAGTAGAGTATGACAATGGTCTTTTTACTGTGTTCGTTGCGGGGAATGATTCCAACGGAGAGACAGGACCGATCTTCAGTCTCTCCGCACGAATGTTGGATAGCGAGTCACGATACACTGAGGAAGGTAGATCAGTGGCACGCTCCGACGCTCAGATGATCGATGATTCGTTTGGCATCGTCGCCGTAGACGCAGGGTCCGGCTATTGCACAGTTACATGTGAAAAAGGTGAATCGGATATCACCTGTTACAACAGCGGTTGTAGCTGCCGATGCGTCAACAAAAAACCCAGGTGTGAATGCCTTTCGAACGGTCAATAACCCTGCGTTACAACTCTTTTGAACAGGACCAATTTTCTTAGGATCGGGTAGCGGCGATGCATCATGTTATGGAGCTCGGGTGGAATGCAATTGGGAACAGCAGGAACACTTTTCGCCTTTATTGTCACTGCAATTTCGGTCGGTTTCGTTGCTGAGGACGACAGCCCACGAGATGTGGTTCAAGCAGTCAAGGCCCCCCCCATTTCGCCGACCTTCGTCATGGATGTTGGACATCCCGGCGGTTTGCCGCTACCTGATCTTACTGGAAAGGTCGTTGTACTCGAGTTCTGGGCGACGTGGTGCGTGCCCTGCGTGGCGGCGATCAGTCATCTCAATAAGATTGCCGCTGATTTTGACAAGAAGGATGTCGTTTTCATTTCCGTTACGCCGGAAGATTTAGAGACTGTTAAGAGGTTCGTAGTTAACCGCCCGATTCGTGGGTACATTGCCATTGATCCGAATCGAGCGGTATTGGATTCCTACCGCGTGAAAAGCTTTCCTCACACAGTCGTCATCGATCGTAAAGGACAGGTAGTCTGTGTGACTGACCCGGCAGAGCTTTCGAGTGAGATGCTGCGCGACGTGCTTGCGGAAAAGGACGTCGCGTGTACACCGCGATCACGGAGTCTTCCTTGGTCCGCCGATCGCCCGCCAAGCGGGAGCGCTGCCGCAAGCCCTATCGCGTCGGTTCAGATCTTCCCGCACCGCGCGGGCAATGTTTCGATTTCAGGCACGTCAACGTCTAAGAAGGCGAAGGGGTGGTCAATCCAACAAATCGTTGCTTATGCCTACGATTGGCCTAGGTCCCGGATCAGATTGGATCATTCAAAGTCGAACGAACTATACGATGTTGAGGTGACGACAGGAGAATCATGTGTTCAAGGACCGCAGTCCGTGCTACGTGCCGTCCTCGAACCCGTGTTGGGCGTTCGGGTGTCTAAGATACCTCGTGAAGTGGATGCATATGAACTCCGTATTCGGAAAGGCGGAATGCACCGCATGGTGCGCGCAGCGGTAACGGGAGAAGCGTCTGGAGTGTTCGATCAGGAGGGTCACGTTCAGGGATTCAACCTTACGATGCCCGCAACGGCTATGGCAATGGAGCGAATCTTGGAGATTCCGATTATTGATCATACGGAACTTGGCGGTCGGTTTGACTGGGAGGTTTCGTATGATACGTCTGACAGGTCAACGTTGATAGAAAGAATCACTTCAGCACTGGGGCTTGAACTTGTTCCCGCAAAACACACGATTGAATTCATTGAAATCCTGGATGAAGAGATTAAGCTTTGTAGGTTGGATCATCGACCCAACAGCACTCCGTTATGCTGGGCGATCTGCCGGTAGGCAGGAGCGAAGCATCTCACTTGCGCAACGGCATCGCGTTGAGCACCACGCTGATTGACGAACACATCCCCACCGCCAGACCGGTCGGAACGAATCCAAAAGCGGCGAAGGGGATTGCGGCCGTGTTGTAAAAGAACGCCCAGAACAGATTCTGCTTAAAAATGCGCACGCTGCGACGGGCCATGCGGATGATTCCCGGCAGGCGTGAAAGCTCGTCGTGGACGATGGTAATATCCGCCGCGCGGAACTGCTCGTCGGAGACGCCATGCTGATCTGCCTGTGGTTTGACCGATGCGAAGATCACGTCGCACAGCAGGATGACGTCGGTGCCGAGTCGGGTCAGCAATGGCGGGTCGCCCGTTTCCCGGAACCCCGCCGTGAGTAGCCGTTGACTCAAGCACCCGCGCCGTGGTACAGCACCGTCTGGCCCTGGAGCAACCGTTTGACCGAGCGCCTGCCATGTCACTGGAGGCAGCTATGAAATACTTCTTTGTATAGTCCGTTGGCGCTTACGTTGTGCATAACCTGGGGGTGCGGCGGAATGCCGGACGACCTACCGGAACAGCCGCTCCTGGACGACAATAGTGATCAGTTGCCGCGCAGCACGCCGCCGCCCGGCGGGACAACGGGAGAGGTTGACTCACTCCCACCCCCGGTCGAGGAGTGCCCGTCCAATCAACAGGCTGTTATGGGCACCTCAATCATGGCGTGAATTGACGCTTTCACCCTTTTCTCACTATACTTCGGATCCGCCTACCAGTAATCAAGGGGCGGGACCGACGCCGCCGGGGTGCCTTCGCACGCCCGCGAGTGGCCACCAAGCAATAAACCGTAGCAGAAATCTGAAAGCACCTATGGCACTGGTACCTGTTCACATCGCATTAGACAACGACGAACAAACCCTGATCGACGCGGTGGGCGAGTTTGCCAGAAATGAACTTCTCCCGCTCGACCGCGCGTGGGATCGCGGGGATGGCTGCATTGATGACGTTCTTCCGCGCCTCGCGGAGATGGGTCTGATGAACCTCGTCGTGCCGGTCTCGGAGGGCGGACTGGGTTGTGCATACCATACGTACGCAGCGATCCTCCATGAGCTTGCCGTCTCGTCGCCGGCGACAGCGGTCACGATTGGTGTCCATTCGCAGGTCGGCGACATTCTCGAACGATTCGCGGGTGCGGCGATCCACCGGGACATCCTGACACATTGGGGATCTGCGGAACATTTCGCCGCCTTTTGCCTCACGGAAGCGGGTGCGAGAAGCGACGCAGCCGGAGCCAAAACCTCAGCCGTTGAAGTCGACGGCGGATATCGTATCACGGGCGAGAAAATGTGGGTCAGCAACGGGCTATCCGCGCGATGGTTCCTGACAATCTGCAGGCTTGAAGGCGCGCCACAAGGCGATCAATTCTGTGCCCTTCTTGTCGAGCGTAGCGCGGACGGGCTTTCCATCGGAGAGATTCCTGGAAAGATGGGGATTCGCGGAAGCAAGACAGCCGTGGTCCACTTCGACGGTGTAATGGTTCCCGAGGATCGTCTCGTTGGGGAGAAAGGACAGGGACTTTCCGTCGCGTTGTCCAGTTTGGGAAAGAGTCGCGTTGGCATTGCGGCGCAGGCAAGCGGGATCGCCGAGGCGTGCCTGACGGAAATGGTCCGCTACGCGCGCGAGCGCGAGCAGTTCGGAACGACGATTGGAAAGTTTCAGGCGGTGTCTAATATGATCGCGGACAGTGCCGTTGAGCTGGAAGCCGCCAAGGCGCTGATCTGGCGGGCGGCAACGGGGATCGACCGTGGTGAGTTCGATCGCCGCGCCACATCCATGGCCAAGTTATACGCTTCCGAGGCGGCAAACCGAATCGCGTATCGTGCGGTTCAGGTCCACGGTGGCACGGGATATGTCCAGGAATGCAGAGTCGAGCAGTTGTATCGCGACGCACGGATCACTTCGATTTACGAGGGAACCAGCGAAATTCAGCGACTCCTGATCGCACGCGAGCTTGCCAAGCTGTGAAAACAAGGGTCGTGAACGGAGATGCGACAGAATGGGAGAAACCACAAGTTCGGTAAAGAAAATGCCATACCCGTGGCGGCACCGTCCCTCGCGCCGACACGGTTGGTACCGTTGCTATGTGGTTGCAGCGTTGAGCAGCGGTTCACAGTTTGCCCGGGACGCCATGGACACGGGGGCAGCGTACAACGGCCCGTTTCGTGACGGTTTCGCGGGTTTGTTGTAGAATCGACCCCGGGCGTAGGATTGGTCCTGTAGCCCCAAAAAAGCCGTAATTTGCGACGTGAGACGTTGGTTTACAGACGCATCGAAACTCGAAAAGAGTACGCTGATGGATTTTGACCTTCCCGACGATCTAGTGGCCTTACAAGACATGGCACGGCGTTTTGCCGCCGATCATATTGCCCCCAACGCGCGTCAATGGGACCGCGAGGCCGACATTCCTCGCGACCTGGTGTCCAAACTCGCCGAGCTTGGTTTTCTCGGAGTGTTCACTCCTACGGAGTACGGCGGAGTGGGACTAGGCGACCTCGGGGCCACGGTCATCATGGAGGAAATCGCTCGCCACTGCGGTGCCACCGCCCTGATGCTCGACGCACATAACGCGCTGTGCACGGCGCACCTTCTTGTCGGTGGCAACGAAGCCCAAAAGAAAAAATACCTTCCGAAGCTCGCTGGCGGGCAATGCCTGGGGGCGTGGGCGCTTTCTGAACCGGGATGCGGAAGCGATGCAGCGGCCCTGACAACAACGGCCAAGCTCGAAGGCAACGAGTGGGTGCTCAACGGCGCGAAGCAATGGATCACCAATGGTCACTACGCCGGCGTCTACGTGGTCATGGCGCGCACCGATCCCCAGAAGGGAGCGAAAGGGATCAGTGCGTTCATTGTTGAACGAGGAACACCGGGATTCGAAACGGGACCGAAGGAAGACAAACTCGGAATGAGAGGGTCGGATACGGTTGGACTGAGTTTCGACAACTGTCGGATCCCCAAGGAAAACTTGTGTGGTCAGCTTGGAAGCGGGTTCACCGACGCGATGAAGGTTCTCGAGCGGGGGCGGATCACCATTTCCGCGTTGGCGGTTGGCCTTGCTCGCGGTGCGTTTGAGGAATCGCTTGCCTATTCCAAGGAGCGAGTGGCGTTCGGCAAACCCATCTTTGATCACCAGAGCATCCAGTTTTTACTCGCGGATATGGCGATGCAGATTGATGCGGGCAGGTTGCTGACGCGAAAGGCGGCGATCCTTTCCGACGCGGGGAAGTCTTGCAACATCGAGGCCTCGATGGCGAAGCTCCAGACAACCGAGATGGCAACGCGGGCATGTTTGGATGGGATTCAGATTCTCGGCGGAAACGGGTATACCAAGGATTTTCCGGTCGAGCGTTACATGCGCGATGCCAAGCTGTGTGAAATCGGCGAGGGTTCAAGTCAGGTGCAGCGAATCGTGATCGCTCGCCACCTGTTGGAAAGCTAGGGAGCGATACGCGTGGACTTTCAACTCAATGACGACCTGCGAATGTTGCAGGAACAACTTCACGACTTTGCTATCAAAGAAGTGGCCAGGGGATCCGTCGATCGCGATGAAAAAGCCGCCATGCCGCCGGAGCTTCTTACGCAGCTTGCCGAGATGGGCTTGTTCGGCATTTGCATTCCTGAACAATACGGGGGTGCAGGACTGGGAACCATCGCGTCATCGATTGTCGTCGAGGAGATTTCCAAAGCCTGCGCAGGAACCGGGGTCTTGCTTAGCGCCCACACCTCTCTTTGTGTCGACCCCATTTTGACGTTTGGAACGCAAGCGCAAAAGGACGAGCATCTTCCCGGACTCGCCTCCGGAGAAACGATCGGCTGCCTCTCCATCACGGAACCGGGAAGCGGAAGCGATGCGGGAGCGGCGACGTGCCGCGCGACGCTCAAGGACAACGGGTGGCATCTTGAGGGCACGAAAATCTTTGTCACCAATGGAAAAGAGGCGGGGGTGATGGTGCTCATCGCCGTGAGCGACCCGGAGGAGAAGAAGCATCGCCTGAGCGCCTTTATCGTCAAAACGGATCACCCGGGCGTGCGGTTGGGCAAACTCGAAAAGAAGCTCGGGATTCGCTGCTCGTCGACCGCGGAGTTCGTCTTTGAGGACTGCGTGATCCCCAGGGATGCGATCCTGGGTGAACGCGGTCATGGGCTGCGTGTCGCGCTCAACACGCTTAACGGCGGGCGGATCGGAATTGCGGCGCAGGCGCTTGGAATTGGTCAGGCGTGTTTATACCACGCAACGAAATACGCCGGAACGCGCGTCCAGTTCGGGCAGAAAATCGGAAAGTTCCAGGCGATCCAAAACAAGCTTGCTGATATGGCCGTGGGAATCGAAGCGGCTCGCGCGCTGGTCTACCGGGCGGCATGGCTGAAAGACCAGGGTCGCGACTACGTACAGGCGGGCGCGATGGCCAAACTGTTTGCCAGCGAGATGTGTTCAAAAAACGCCAACCACGCCGTTCAGGTGTTCGGCGGGTACGGATATTGCAACGACTATCCGGTGGAACGGCTCCTGCGAGACGCAAAGATCACGGAGCTATACGAAGGAACCAGCGAGATTCACCGGTTGGTGATCGCCCGGTCGCTGGCGTAATTTGCGTTCTTGCAGTCCGCAGCGAGTGAGCCGGGCGCGATGCGAAATCCTTACTTTATTCGACGCGTAAACGAGAGTCGAAGGCCGATCTATGACGCGTGACAAAAGGGAATTCTTGTCCGACATGCGCGACTCTTCTCGTTTCCTCCTCGATTTGGTAAGGAACGAAAGCGTCGATCGCTATACCACCGATCGGATGTTCAGAGTGCCATTGAACGTGAACTATACATTGTCGCCGAGGCGTTTTGGCAGCTCAACGCGATCGATCCCGAAACGGTCGCACAGACTAGTGAGCACGGGAGAATCATTGGCTTTCGACACGTGCTCGTGCATGGATATGATTCACTCGAACCTGAAACCGTCTGGGGCATTCTCACCAGCAAGCTCCCGCTGCTCAAGAGCGAATTGGAACAAATGCTGGGCGAATAGACCCCTTACTACACAGCGCAGTTATGCGGTATTGATATCATGAGCGAACCACAACGTATAATTGTCATCGGCGCAGGAACCATGGGACGAGGAATCGCCCAGGTTTTTGCGCAGTCCGGTTTTGAGGTGCAACTTCACGATGCGGTCAAAGCTGCGATGGAGTCGGCTGTTTCGAGCATCGGCAAAATGCTCGATCGCGCCGTTGAAAAAGGAAAAATGCAGCCAGACGCCGTCGCCGCAACCAAGGAACGCATTCACACGGTCGACAGCACCTCGAAGCTGACGCCCTGTCCGCTCGTCATCGAGGCTGCAACCGAAAAGCCGGAAATCAAGATCGCGATCCTCAAAGAGGTGCAACAATACGTCTGCAAAGGCGGTACCCTGGCAACCAACACGAGTAGCATCAGCATCACCCAATTGGCCGCTGAAACGGCAAACCCCGACCGCTTTATCGGCATGCACTTTTTCAACCCCGTACCACTGATGAAACTGGTCGAGGTGGTCAGGGGACTTCAAACCAGCGATGAAACCGTCGAACAAACCGTTGCCGTCGCCGAATCCGTCGGAAAAACGCCCGTTCAGTGCAACGACCACCCCGGTTTCGTTTCAAATCGGATTTTGATGCCCATGATCAACGAAGCCGTTTTTACGCTCCAGGACGGCGTCGCAAAACCGGAAGCGATTGACACCATCATGAAGCTGGGGATGAATCACCCAATGGGTCCGCTGGCGCTGGCCGATTTGATCGGGCTTGACGTCTGTCTATTCATCCTTGAAGTCCTCCACCGCGACCTGGGAGAGGACCGCTACCGTCCGTGCCCACTTTTGCGTAAGATGGTACAGGCAGGACGACTCGGGCGGAAATCAAAACATGGGTTCTACCGGTACCAATAGCACGCACGTTTCACTTGAAATCGAAGGTTCACGTGCGCTGATCACTTTCGAATCACAAGACGGACTCAACGTCCTAACGACCAACACGCTTCGCGAGTTCGGGGCTATCGTTGCACAACTCAAGAGGGAACCCGGTGTTCGCACAACGACCATCCGTGGTTCGGGCAAAGTGTTCATGGCCGGTTCCGACGTCAACGAGATTGCTCACTTTGACAAAGAGACCGCGCGGGACTACGTAACGGTTGGGCAGGGAATCATCGCCGACCTTGCTGCGCTTCCGTCGATCACCGTGGCGGCGGTTCACGGCGCGGCCCTCGGTGCGGGGTTTGAGTTGGTCCTTGCGTGCGATTTTCGCCTTGCCGTTAAAACCGCCAAGCTCGGTTTGCCTGAGGTTTCTCTGGGATTGATCCCCCCCTGGGGCGGGATCAATCGACTGATGAAACTGGTTGGTTCTTCGCGGGCCAAGCGGTTGCTGCTGGACCCAACGTCGATCTCGGCCGAGGATGGTCATCGTGCGGGGCTTGTAGATGAGGTCGTGAATTCGGCCGAAGACCTGCGGACGCGCCTTCCCAAGTTTTGCGAAGCGTTTTACCGAGCCTCGCCGGGAGCGGTCGCTAGAATCAAGCGTGCCACGCGGGACTTTGACGACCTGGGGGCTTTTCTCGAATGTTTTGAAGGACGCGAGGCACGCGAGGGGATGGCCGCTTTTATCGAAAAGCGTCCGGCACGATGGATGGAGTAGACAAGAAATGATCTCAAGAGCAGACGCACAACCTCAAAGCAGCAAGCCGGAAACATCGACGGGTAAGCCTTTTGTCGATCCGCAGGACCTGCCCGGTTTCGATCCTGCGACCGCCCTAGGCGAACCAGGATCATTTCCCTACACGCGGGGCGTTCATCGCACGATGTATCAGCAGCGACTGTGGACGATGCGGCAGTTTGCCGGATTTGGTTCGGCCCAAGACACGAATCAGCGGTTCAAATACCTTCTCGAACAGGGACAAACCGGACTGAGCACGGCGTTCGATCTTCCGACGTTGATGGGACGCGACGGTGATGATCCGCTTTCGCTCGGCGAAGTCGGACGATGCGGGGTGGCCATTTCGTCGCTTGCTGACATGCGACTCCTTTTCGATGGAATCAGGCTCGATCAGATCAGCACGAGCATGACGATCAATGCGCCCGCTTCGATTCTTCTGGCGTTTTACATTGCAGTCGGCCAGGAGCAAGGCGTCTCGACTGAAAAACTCAGAGGCACTTTGCAAAACGACATACTCAAAGAGTTTCACGCACAGAACGAATACGTCTTTCCACCTCAGCCGAGCGTTAAGCTGGTGATCGACACCATTGAGTATTGCACGCAACACATGCCCCAATGGAACACGGTGAGCATCAGCGGGTACCACATTCGCGAAGCGGGCGCGACGGCGGCGGAGGAGCTTGCCTTTACGTTGGCCGATGGTATGGCTTACGTCGAGGAATCCATCAAGCGCGGACTCGACGTGGACGATTTCGCACCACGTTTGAGTTTCTTTTTCGACCTGCACAACGACTTTTTTGAGGAAATTGCCAAGCTACGGGCATCGCGACGCATCTGGTCGCGAGTGATGCGCGATCGGTTTAAGGCGAAAAAACAACGAAGCCTCCTCCTGCGGATGCACTGTCAAACCGCCGGCGTGACGCTGACCGAACAACAACCGATGAACAACGTGGTCCGCGTTGCATTTCAGGCGTTGGCCGGTGTTTTGGGCGGAACGAACTCGCTGCATACCAACAGCATGGATGAAACCCTGGCACTTCCCACGCAGGAGGCAGCCAAACTCGCCCTCCGCACGCAGCAGATCATCGCGCACGAAACCAACGTGATTCAATCGGTAGACCCACTGGGCGGGAGCTATTTTCTGGAAAAAATGACGAACGAGATCGAGGCCAAGGCGCAAGCGATTTTTGATCAAATCGACGCGATGGGCGGAGTGCTCAAGGCGATTGACCGTGGCTATTTTCGAAGGGCGATCGCCGAGTCCGCCCATAAGCAGCAAAAACAACTTGATTCCGGCGAAACAAAGATCGTTGGGGTAACGGATTTCGTGGAGGAGTCACCACCCGGAATCGACATCCTTCAAATCACTCAGGAAACCGAGGACCAGCAGGTCGCGCGGTTGAAGACCCTCAAGAGCAACCGGGACGCCAATCGCCACGCCGGCGCGCTGGAGGCACTTGCGCGCGACGCCAAAGCGGGCGTCAACGTCATGCCCGCCCTGATCGCCGCCGCCAAAGCGGACGCCACCGTCGGCGAAATGATGGAGACCATGAAGGGTGTCTTCGGCGCATACGACGGCGGACCGGAATGGTAGACCTACAGGAAAAACAAACACTTATGTCTGATGAAACGCAGGTCCAAACGCCCCGTGTACTTCTTGCTAAAATCGGACTTGATGGACACGATCGCGGCGTCAAGGTGCTCGCGCGTTCCTTCCGCGACGCCGGAATCGAAGTGATTTACACTGGACTCTGGCAGACGTCGGAGGCGACGATGCTCGCGGCTTTGCAGGAGGACGTTGACTTGGTCGGCGTCAGTCTGCTTTCGGCGGCCCACCTGACCGTCATGCCCGAAATCATGCGTATTCGCAAACGCCTTGGTGTCGAACACATCCCGATCGTTCTAGGCGGAATCGTCCCCGACGCCGATCACCCGAAGCTGATGGAAATGGGAATCGCCGCGGTCTTTAATCCGGGGGCATCGCTCGAGAAGATCATTGACACGGTTTTCCGGCTTACCTCGGTGAATCATCAGGTCGACCTGGGTGACCTCATCGAAGGCTACGAGAAACGCGACATCCGATCTCTGGCCAAGCTGATTACGGCCATTCATCGCGAGCGTGACCTCGGTGATTTCAAACCCCCGGCGGGAAAGGCGAAGATCATCGGCGTAACCGGCGCGCCCGGGGTCGGCAAAAGCTCTTTTATTGCCAAACTCGGTCGCAAACTCCGCGATGCCGGAAGCAAAGTGGCGGTTGTCGCCATTGACCCGAGCAGTCCGATTACCGGTGGCGCCCTGTTGGGCGATCGCCTTCGCATGATGGCCGGAACCGCAGATACAGATTTTTTCATTCGAAGTTTATCCTCCGGCCACACCCAGGGGGCGCTTGCGCCGCATTGCACCGACGTTCTGGCTACGCTGAACGGGTTCGGATTCGACTACATCGTCATCGAGACCGTCGGAGCCGGTCAGGGCGACGTTGGCATCCGTGAGCTGGTGGACCGGACGGTTTTGCTCTTAATGCCCGAAAGCGGAGACTCCGTTCAATTTTCCAAGGCGGGAATCATGGAGATCGCAAGCTGCTTTGTGCTCAACAAGTGTGACCTGACGGGCGCTGATGCCACCGAGGCGCAGCTCCTCAGTGCCGTCGGCGACAAGCGGCCGCTGTTCAGGGTCAGCACGATTCGAAACGAAGGCATCGATGTTGTCGCCGATTGGGTTGCCTCCTGCTCGACGGGCGCGAGTTGACACGGCTTTTTTGCGGTCAACGGCGTGGGGATGGCGTGCGGCCGTTCGCTCGTGTCGATGCCTTTTGTCCGCCCAAAGCCGCGACGGTGAAGGAGCGTACATCGCGAACCCGAATATGAAGGCGTCAAAAGGCACTTGCGTTCTCAATCGAGTTGCGCTTTGTTGAGCGATACTTTCTCGCCCCGAACTTTCGGGAAACCCCGAGTCTTGACTGCAGCGCGAGATTGAGCCGACTCTAGAAAAGAACCACGTCGCATGTCGCAACCCAACGGAGCCATCTATCGACTTCGCCTCGTATCTCGTAACTTCTGGGTGGCGTGCATTCTGGAGCTGTTTGAGCGACTTGCTTATTTCGGGGTGCGTGCGATTGTTCCGTTGTATCTCGTCCAGGCGCGTGCCGATCGTGGACTTGGCCTGGATTTCCGAGAAAAAGGCATCATTTTTTCCGTGTGGGCGCTCTTGCAGTGCACCGTTCCCATGGTTTCAGGCGCTCTTGCGGATCGCTACGGTCATCGAAAATCTTTGGGCGTCGCATTCGCGTTCGCCGCCGCCGGATACGTTTCGATGGCGCAATGCGAGGCAATTGCAACGCGACTTTCACCTGCCGGCGGCATTGGACCGGTCTTTGTGGTTTTTTTGGTCGCGGCGAGTCTTGTCGCGATCGGGACAGCTATTTTCAAACCGGCCGTTCAGGGAACCATTGCGCATTGCACGCCCGGGGAATCCTCTTCTTTGTGTTGGGGCGTTTTCTATTGGATTGTGAACGTGGGGGCGGCCATGGCACCGATGTGCGCAGCCGTTTTGCGATCGGACACCGCCTGGAGTAACGTCTTTTACGCCGCGGCGATCGTAACCGGGGTAAACTTCCTGTTTGCTCTGGTTTTTTTTCAAGAATCCATTGCTCTGGAAACCAGGTCGAGGGGGTGCCACCGCTCTCCGATTTTACGCGTGGTAGCGGCCTCTTTTCATACGATTCTCAGAGACAAGCGGCTCCTGTTTTTCCTCGCGTGCTTTTCCGGGTTTTGGTTGATGTTCATGCAGGTTTGGGATCTGCTTCCCAACTTCATCAACGAGTGGGTTGACACGAGTGGCCTCGCTCCCTTTTACGGGTGGATTCATTCCGGTTGGGTACAGGCAAACGGGCAGGTCAAACCCGAATTGATCGTCAACGTGAACGCGATTTCGATTCTTCTTTTTGTGATTCCGGTTTCATGGGCGATCGCGGGCTTTGGAAAAGTCAGATCGATGGTCCTGGGAATGGGACTCTGTGTTATCGGATTCGTCGGTTGTGGAACGACTCCGGTGGGTTGGTTATGTTGTGCGATGCTCTTTGTTTTTTCTGTCGGCGAAATGATTTGTTGTCCGACCTTCGTCGCGTACATCGGGCTGATGGCGCCGCCGGACAACAAAGCGCTGTACATGGGCTATTCCAACATCCCGTTTGCGGTGGGTTGGGCATTGGGCAGTATTTTGGGGGGGACACTGTACCAAGAACATGCGAGCAAGGTCGAGCTTGCGCGACGCTACCTCGTTGAGAAAGTCGGGTTGGCCCCGGGCTTTGTTATGAACGAGACCAAGCTTTCCGCGAGCGACGTACTGGGGTTCCTATCGTCGAGGCTTGCTACAGACCAGGCGGGTGTAACGCGAATCCTTTGGGAAAGCTACGATCCCTGGATCGTGTGGGGGTATCTCGCGGCAATCGGGGCAATCGCGACCGCGGGGATGGCGTCGTTCTACGTCCTTGTAGAGAAGCGAAATCCTGTTCGTGTCGGGTGAGCCCTCCAGCCCGTTGAAAAATGGCTCTCCGCGCGAGCGGTGCCGTGCTGACATCTCGCCCGGGCAGACACGGGCGTGCCGCATTTTTTCAACGAACTCCCGTGTGCGGTGTACCACCCGCTGGCCCGCAACATATTGTGGGCACCACGGTATCCAGCGTAAAGAATCCCAGGGCAGATGTTTTGATGCCCGTATTCAGGCCCCTTCAGGGTGATCCTCAGGCTTGTTTGTCATTTTTAATTCATTTTTTCGCTTGTCTAATGAATAGACGTTTGCGGTACGCAACTTGTTGTGATACCCTTCCAAGGGTCGTTCTCGTTGCACGGAGAAATGTCTTCGGCGGGCGGGGATTGCAGTGCGCCCCGCGAGCAGCGCCACGGAATGATCCGGGCGGTTGCGGATGGAATACTTGGGTTGTTGTTGGGCATCCAGACGCTCAAGTAACGAGGAGAGTGCAGATGAAACGACAATGGGAATACTGCCTAAGCGGGGTTGTCCTTGTGCTTCTGGTTTTCCCGACGCTTGGTCGGGGCGAGTGGCTTTGCTGGTCGTCAGACCAGGGACGGCGGATTGAGTGCTCACTGCCGGACGGATCACTCCGGCATGACCTGGTCACCTCGGACGGCAAGCCGATGGGCTTGGCGCTCGATTCGGTCAACGGGAAGCTCTTTTGGGTCGAGCGCGATTCCGAACGAGTCATGTCGCTTTCGCTATCCGAACCTTCGACACCGACCGCGATTGCTCAACTTCCCGTTGGGGCGGGTCTTCGGGGGATGGCCATCGCAGAATCCATCGGCAAGATTTACTGGGCCGCTGAAAACTTGCAGACGATTCAGCGTGCAAATGTCGACGGGACCAACCTTGAGACGTTGCCGATTGCCGCGGGTTCATTTTTTGACGTTCAGGTTGACGACCAGGCAGGGAAGCTCTACTGGACCGACGGCAGCCAGATATGGAAGGGCAATCTGGATGGGACGTCAGCGGCTGCCATCATCTCGAATACGGATCAGCCGTACTATCTTGCGCTTGATCTCGAAGCAGGCAAGATTTATTGGACCGATTTTTCACGAAACGAAATCGGTCGGGCGAACCTGGACGGAACGGGCAGGGAAGACCCCGGTCCGATCAGCGGTTTGCTGGATCGCCCCGTGGGGATCATTCTCGACAAGCAGGCTGGAAAGGTCTATTGGACGCTCGAAGGCGGCACGTTGCTGCGAGCGAACCTTGATGGCACGAATTCCGAGGTGGTTCATTCCGGGTTGCAGAGTCCGTGGGATATAACGCTTGTTGCCTCGATCCCGGTCGCCGGCATCATCCCGGCGGCGTCGACGTGGAGTCTGATCGCCCTTTCGATCTGCTTGCTTTGCGCGGGAACGATCCTTGTTTTTCGGCGGCAGTGTCCACCAGCGGCGGTCTGACACGTGCTTGCTTGTTTTTGCACATCAAGCTCATTCGAGGGCTATTGAAGTGGGCACGCCCAGCCATAATGGTTTGAACGAGCGCGTGGTCAACCTCGTTCATGCTTGCGCAGAGGAAGTACATATCCCGATGCTGGCGCGTGCGGTTGCTCACCAACTTTGCGACATGCCCAACGCCCGCGTCACAGGAATCGCCGTTTTTGATCAGGAACGTCAGGCGGTGCGTTTGCTTCATGCCACCCGGTTCACGGGGCGAAACCGTGATCGCAAAGACCTCGTGATCCGCGACGAGGAGATGCCGCTCGGCGCGACGGAGTTTTCATACTTTGAGGATCGCGAGGGGCCCTATTCTTTGATCGACCCGTCAAGTGATGCAGGTTTGTTGCAGGAGCGGCTTTGTGACGCGGGCGTCGGGCAGTACTTGAGCGTTCCGGTGCGTCTGGGCGATCGTCTACTGGGTGCGGTTTTCTTCGGCGGAACCGACACGGGGGAGGTTGCCCCGGAGGTGGCCAGGTTCACTTCGCGTCTTGCGAAGGTCATTACGCCGATTCTTTACAACTGTTTGAATCACGAGCGTTTTGCACGAGGCGATCGTCGTCGCGACGTGCTCGTGGAGCTAAGCAACGTAATCAATTCATCACTTGATCTTGATACGGTGACCAAGTACGCAAGGCGGGCCATCGGAAACCTGGAAGGGCACGTAACCAGCGCAATCCTGCTTCTCAATGACGGCAATGCCACGTTCCGAACTTATGAGACGTTTCGGCAATCCGGGAGGGACGGATTGACGCTGCCACCGGCGACGGTACATCGTGTAAAGGGCAGCGTGATGGCGTGGTTGCTGGAGCACGGCAGAAGTTACGAATCGACGGACCTCGAAGATGAAATCCGTTACGACAACGAACACGAGTTTCGCAAGCGCGGGGTTCGGCGCTACCTGGCACTGCCGTTGTTGGCGCGTGGTCGCATTCTTGGCGGGTTTGTCTTCGGGACCGAGGATGCGCGTCCCCGGCGCAAGGTCGAGTATTGGCTGTACGAAAATATCGCACTTCAACTCGCGCTCGCGATCGACAATGCGCAAAAACACGAGCAACTTCGACGTTTGACCAATCAACTCGCCGGTCAAAATGACTACTTGAGAAGCGAGATTCAATCCGAACAGGGATTCGGAGAGATGATCGGACGGACGCCCGCGATCGAGGCGCTGCGGGCTGAAATCAAGCGAGTCGCTCCGACGGACGCCATTGTTTTGATTACCGGAGAAACGGGTGTAGGCAAAGAGTTGGTCGCACGCTTCATCCACGAGGCCAGTCCTCGCTCGAAGCATCCTCTCATCAAGATCAACTGCCCCAGCATTCCGGAAAGTATGTTTGAGAGTGAACTGTTCGGGCACGAACGCGGCGCTTTTACGTCTGCCGTGGAGAGGCGCATCGGTCGATTCGAACTGGCTGCGGATGGGACGTTGTTTCTCGACGAAATCGGCGAGCTTTCGCTTGCGGTCCAGGCGAAACTGTTGCGCGTCTTGCAGGACGGAGAATTTGAACGCGTCGGCGGAAGCAAGACACTGACATCCAATGCGCGCATTGTCGCCGCCACCAATCGGAATCTCAAAAAAGAAGTCGATGCAGGCCGCTTTCGCGCGGATTTGTATTTCCGGTTGAACGTGTACCCGATCCACGTACCGCCCTTGCGCGATCGGCGCGTCGACATTCCGCTCCTTGCACAGGCATTCGCCGAGGAGTTCAGTAAGAAATCCGGAAAGCGAATCGACCATGTGGACGCGGAAGATGTCAAAAAGCTCCAGCAACGACGCTGGCCCGGCAATATACGCGAACTCCGACACGTCATCGAACGGGCCGTGATTCTCTCCGACGAGCCCGTTCTCCGTGTGACTGCGGGGGAACCGGAATTGCGCGATGACGCAAATGATTCGTCACCCATTTCCTCCCTCGATGCCGTGCAGGCGGACGAAATCAGGCGCGTTCTTGATAGCTGCAACTGGGTGATCGAAGGCTCGAAGGGAGCCGCCTTGATGTTGGGGCTAAAGCCTTCGACGCTTCGATTTCGCATGAAGCGTTTCGGCATTAAACGTGAATCAAACGGTTAGACTCCCTTGATTTTCGGCATCGCAACCAGGTCCGTGACGAAATCGGCGGTCTTGTCTTGCGGTGTAACGAGAGATGTTTCGTTCTGCCTTCCAAGCAGCAGAAGAGGGCAAACCCGAAAAGTTCGAGCGGACTAAAGTCCGCAGCTCGCCGACGTCGAGTTTCGTATGTTGGTTCATCTCCGCCTGCGTGCCACCCGCCGTGTCATTCTGAGTCTGCCGCCGCGCCGACCAAGCCGAGTGGACCAAAGTCTGCGGCTTATTGTCATTCTGAGTCTGCGTATGCGGGTGAAGTATCTCTCTGTATTGCAACCCCGCTTTGATTTTCCCGTTGAGATGCTTCGCTGCCTCCAGCATCACAGATGAAGGAACGACAGAACCGCGAACGTCAGGGAGCGGACAAGCAACCACGCTGATCCCCCCGATAGGACTTTGGCTCTGAATCGGATTTTCGCCATGCAATTCGCCTCCCCGCAGGTTCCGTCATATGCCCTCTCTGGCGCTGCGCGAAATATCCCTTTTCCTTTCGTCCACCGCACAATCGTTGCCCACAAATTGTTGTGGTCGCCACAAGAATCTGCGGCAGCTCCCTGCCAGAACCCGCCCCCCCCATGAACCTCAGGGGTCAGAATCCGCTCTTAAACGATCAAAACAGCGATTTTAGCGAATAAGAGTCGGTTTATTGATCCTGGTATCACCATTGCCATCTGTCATTTCGACCGCATATCGAGGCGCGGTCACCAAGGGCCAAAAAAGAACTCTTTTTGAAAGGAAGATGAGATGATGAGGCGAAAAGTGTTACCAGTAACGGCGCTGGTGGGATTGGCCATGGGGGCGAATGCCGCACTTGCCGGTACGGAGTGTGGCGATCAGTGCGAGGCAGATGCTGTACAGGTGTTTGTGGACTGCGTGGCCTCTCTTGGTAGCGGAGCGACCAGCGATGACATCGACGCCTGCGAGGTTCAAGCAAGGGCGGCACGGGACGCGTGCCGTGCGGCTTGTCCGAGCGACCCCAACGATGCAAACGAGTGTTCCGATCAGTGTGAGCAGGATGCGGGTGTGCTTTTCGACGCGTGCGTGGCGGCCTTGGGGGATAATCCGACAAATGATGAAATCGATGTGTGTGAGGCCGAAGCACATGCGGCGAGGGATGCCTGTTCGGCCAACTGCCCGCTCAGTTGCGAGGAGCAGTGTGGATTGGACGCGAAAGCGGCTTTTGATGCGTGCATCGCCGCCATAAACGGCACCCCCACAGAGGCCGAGGAAACCGCCTGCGAGGCGGACGCGAGGTCCGTCCGAAGTGCATGCCGTGCCACGTGTGATCTTCCCTGTGACGAGCAGTGCGGGAAACAAGCCCAGGCCATGTTTGATGCGTGTGTCGCATCGTTTGGTGGAAACCCAACACCCGCGCAGGAAGACCAATGCGATACGGATGCGCGAGCGTTTCGCGACGAGTGTCGCGCGGCATGTCCTCCCACCCCGGCCGATGAATGCCGCGACGCGTGTGAAGCGGACGCCACGACCGCCTTTGAGGCTTGCGTTGCGCTTCTTGGGGATAATCCGACCAATGATGAAATCGACGTTTGTGAAAACGATGCCCGGCTTGTTCGCGACGCATGCGAAATGAAATGTCCAGTCGACTGCCGCGACCAGTGCCGACGTGACTCCCGTCAGATGTTCGAAGATTGCGTCGCCGCAATAGGTCCGGACATCACGGATGCGGAGGAGGATGCCTGCAAGGATGCGGCTCGCGCGGCTCGCGATCTCTGTCGCGACAACTGCGCCATGCAACCCATGATGAGCAAGCATCGCGGCAAGGGTCGAAAGACACGCAGGGAGTAGGTTCCGAGAGGTAGAAATCGAACGGCCAACAAAATAGGGCGTTGTTTGGCCCGGGGGGCGGGGCATTGGGCTCCGCTTCCCTTCTCCCGCGCGTACGCCAAGCACGCATGCGGGTGATCGCCGGCAATACGTGGAAAGAAGGATCAAATCACATGTCGAATGACTACCGGAAGACCTGGACGTTTCTGTCGCTTTTCGTATGTACGCTCACGGCGAATGCACTGGGGCAGTCCCAGAAAGTTTATTGGGGCCAATCCGTGGATGACAAGATATCCCGCCGGAACATTACCAGCGGTCTTGTTGAACCCGTTCTGGGATTTCCCACTGCAAATGGGTTGGTGGACATTGCGGTTGACCCGGTCGGATCGAAAATCGTTTGGGCACAGTCCTTCGAGAGTCGCATTCAGCGATCCGACTTTGACGGTACGAACGCCCAGACGATTGTCGCCTTTCCTTCCGCCGCCGGAATCACGGCGATCGACGTTGATGCGCTTGCACAAAAAGTCTACTGGGCACATACATTCAACGACGAAATCAAACGGGCGAATATGAGTGGGACGGGCGTTGAAGTTGTTTTGGCGTTTCCTGACGTGATCGACGTTGTTGACATTGCACTGGACGTTGCGGGAGGAAAAATTTACTGGGCGGAGTCGCTTGGCGACCGAATTCGACGGGCAAACCTCGACGGAACGATGATTGAGGATTTGATCGCATTCCCCGACGCCAGCGGGATCACCGCCATCGCGTATGACCCGATCGGAGCCCACATATACTGGGCCCAGACGTTTGGCGATCGAATCCGACGCTTGGTTCCGGGCACTTCGGTCGTTGAAACGGTTCTCGAAACGCCCGTAACCAGCGGTGTCGTTGATCTCGCAATCGCCCCGGTCGACGGCAAGCTTCTTTGGGCGCAGGCGGACGACACCGTGTTTAGCGCGGACCTTCTCGGGGGAAATATACAGCAGATCGTTCATTGGCCGGACATCGACGGCGGAGTGGCGGTCGCCACGGCGCAGCCAATTCCGACTGGTGGTCAAATACCAACGGTTTCGCAGTGGGGCGTGGTTACCATGTTTCTGTCTCTATCGATTCTGGGAACGATCATTTTGCCCAATCGCCGCGCATCCCGCACCGATCATATCCAAGCCACTGGTGTTCCTACGGGGCTGTAACAAAATCGGCGGATTGGCCTGCGGGTGCGACGACTGACACTCATTCCCAGCGCCTCCCGTGTCATTCAGAACTTACCGCAGGCTCCTGTCATTACCGCGTTTCGCGGTCCTGTTCGGGCGTGCCCGCACTACGCGGCTCGATCGCGCCGGCGCGATCGAACGTTTTATGGGTCACACTCCTTGTAGGCACGAACGATGAGCGTGTCGTTTTGTCCGCCGAAACCGAAGCTGTTGGATAGGGCGGTTCGCACCGGCACTTTGCGAGCGGCGTTGGGGACGTAGTCTAAGTCGCAGTTGGGGTCGGGGGTTTCATAATTTGCCGTTGGCGGGACGATTCCATCCCGGATCGCCAGTACGCATGTGATCAATTCGACCGCTCCGGCGGCAGCAATCAGGTGCCCGAGCATGCTTTTGATGCTGCTGATGGGGATCTGCTTGGCGCGGTTGGCAAACAATGTTCGGATGGCGAGCGTCTCGATCTTGTCGTTTTCTTCGGTGCTGGTTCCGTGGGCGGAGATATAATCAATGTCGGTCGTGGTGAGACCGGCACTTTCCAGGGCGACTCGCATGGCAGCGATTCCGCCTCGACCGTCTTCGTGAATGTCGGTGATGCGAAAGGCATCAGCCGTCGATCCGTATCCGACGATTTCCGCCAGGATTTTCGCACCGCGAGCTTTTGCGTGCTCGACTTCCTCAAGAACAAGAATACCAGCGCCTTCGCCAAGGACGAATCCATCTCGCGTTCGATCGAAGGGACGCGATGCCGTCGCGGGACTGTCGTTGCGGGTGGAAAGGGCGGTGAGTCTGTTGAAACCTGTGACGCCCAACGGATGGATCATGCTGTGGGTTCCACCCGATATCATGAGGTCCGCGTCCCCATATCGAATAATGTGAAACGCTTCGCCGATGGCCTGTGTACTTGCTGCGCACGCGGTGATCGTGTTGATGTTGGGACCTTGCGCGCCGAACTCCACGGCGAGATGCCCTCCGGCGCAGTTGTGTTCTTGTTCGAGCTCGTGATCGGCTCGAAGGATATCCATCGCCCGCTTTGCCCATCGGACCGTGTCGAGGGGCTGGGAGTTGCCGCTTTCGTCTCGACATCCGGCAATCGCCGCCTCGGCAAAAGGTTCGAAATCAAGCGGTCCTTCGCCACCTCCGAGGTACACGCCGACGCGCGTCGCATCGAGCGCCAAATCCTGGTCAAGACCCGCGTGGGTCCATGCCTGCGCAGCCGCTCCCAGGGCGAAGGCTGTACTGCGACTGGCGTTTGCGTGGTCCGCCGCCTTTTCACCGAGAAAAGAGGCCAACGTAAAACCCTTCACTTCGGATGAAAAGGAAGTCGGAAACCTGGAGGCATCAAAGATTGAGGTTGGCGAAGGCGCACACCTGCCCGCCAGCAGGTGCGTCCACACTTCTTCAACATCATGTCCAAGCGGTGTTACCAGCCCCATGCCCGTAATTCCAACACGTCTTTTCACCGAACTACTCCTCGTACCTGCGAATCATCAGGGCCGCGCACTGTCCGCCCGCCAGCGACGGTGAAGCCGTGATCGCCTGGCGAATGGGAACGTCCTTGGGATAAGCCTGGACGAACCGGAAGCGGCAGGTGTCGTCCAGTTCGCCCGTGTTGATCGAGACGGGAACCGTGTTGCGCCGAAGGGCCATCACCGTCGCCGCGAAGTCGATCGCACCGGTCCCCGCGCCGTTGTTTCCAATGGCTCCACGTGTTGTCATCGCGTAGGTCGTGTCTAGCTGGTCGCCTAATGCGGCGTTCCACCCCGCGATTTCCGAGGCGTCGTGTTGGGGTGTACCCGCGCCAAAGGGGTTCACCAGGTCAATGTCTTTCGGCGTTGATCGGGCGTCTTTCAGCGCCTTTTCGATGGCCAGCATGATCGACTGTCCGTTCGCATCGGGTTTGTTCCAGCTTTTAGCGCTGCTGCTTGCGCCGAACCCAACAAGCTCCGCATAAATCCGCGCGTTGCGCCGCGTTGCATGTTCCAAAGATTCCAAGATCACCAATCCGCCGCCTTCGGAAGGGATCATGCCCCGTCGTTTGGAACCGAAAGGCAAGGAAGAAACCTCCGGTGCGTCGTTGCTCTCGGTGTTCAGGCGTCCCCAAAGCGCATGACGAGCAATCGCCATGGGGTGGAGTTTGGTCTCGGCGCCACCACAGACGCATACATCGGCGGCACCGCGTTGAATCGTACGAAACGCCTCGCCGATGGCAAGGTGACTCGACGCTTCGCCGCACGTGATCGTGTTGGATGGTGCCTGGGCATCGTGAATAATCGTTACGTGACAGGCGAGCATGTTCGGTAAGAACTTGAGAAGCCAAAGCGGGGTCAGATTCGTCATGCCCTCCCTTCCCCACTTACTTATGCTGAACTTGCCATCATCGTCAACGGCGGTGTTGAGCGCACCTGCCAACTCGACAAGGTCGGCACAAATCAGACCCGCCCCGATGTTCGCCCCAAACCGCGTGCTCTCGACATTGGGCGGTCCCGATGCTTCTCCACGGTCAAGAATGCACCTGGTCGTTAAGCCCGCGTCCTTGACCGCAAGGTATGAACTCGCCACGGCGATGACGATATCCCTGGCCATGACCTTGATGCTTTTTCGGTACCCCTTTGGGATGAAGTCGCCGAGCTTAAAGTCGGGAAGCTCGGCAGCGAGCTGACAGGGCAGACCGGATGGGTCCCATTGACTGATGCGACCAATGGTACACTTTTTCTCAAGCAGTCCGTCCCAGAGAGACTCGATCCCAAGTCCCAGCGGGGTGACGACACCGAGACCGGTAACGACGACGCGGCGACTACTCATTGCCGTTCCATCCACTCATGTTCTGGTTTCGAAATGTTGTGAGCAGGTCCATAAACTGATCCGTAAAGACAAAGTTGTGGTCGGGTAATTCCGGTTGTTTACCGGCCTGGTTTACGTGCGAAAACATCAGGTCTACTTTCCCCATGGGTTTCCCGTTTTTTGATACAACACCTGTGGTGGCAGCCGCCCGGGCGTCGATCGTTTCGAGGACCGCGTCATAACGGAGCAGGTCGCCCGGAAGAGCGAAGTCATCAAACTCGGCCCGACGTATTTTAGCGAGAATCACGTTTTCACGGAACCCGCGCGCGTCGCCGACGAGGATTCCGGCGGTCTGTGCCATACCCTCGATGATCAAGGTCGCCGGCATGACCGGAAATCCCGGAAAGTGGTCGCGGAGATGGTCCTCCGAACGCGTGACGCTTTTGACGGAAGAGGCCCGTCGGTTCGGAACGAATTCCACGAACTTGTCAATCCAAATCCATCGCATGAGAGTCTTGTGAGAGAGCGGCGTCGCCGCTTCTTCCGGGGTTTATCAATCCGCAGGTTGCTCCGTTGCCCTTTCCGCTTCGAGTCTGAAGTACAAATGATGGAGGAGGTTCTGGAAGCGGTAGGCTCCACATCCCGCTTCTTTGTCGTAGCGAAGCACTCCGATATCCTTCATTTTCTTCAAGAAGTTGTCAAAAACTTTTGTTTCGCCGGACGTGAGACGGCCTAAGATGTCACTGCATTTGAACGTTTCTCCGCGCTCCTCGGCGGCAATCTTGCGCAGGATGGTACGATACCGCTTGCTTCGTATTTCCTGGAAGACGCGCGATTCGAGGTATTTTCGACCCACCACATCTGCCGCAGCGAGCACTCCAAGCAACGCATCATCGCGATCAATTCGATCGTCGGAATCCACTTTGAATACCGCGTCGCCGATCTCGTGGGCAAGTACGGGTAGACCTCCTGCAAACTGGGTCAGCGTCGTCGTTGCGTCGGGCGTGCAATGAACACTTACGGAGGAAAAAGCCTGTCCAAAAAACGTTTCAGTTTCGGATTTTGACCACGGGGCAATCTCAATGAAATCAAATACACGTGCGAGTGAGGGATTAAGCGAAATCAGCGACTGTCTGCGCTCTTCGATCCCAACGAGAATCAGCGATAGGGGCAGTTTCGTGTCGGACGTTGCGATCTCATCGACGACGCTCTTAATCCAGTGTGCAAAGGCAGAAGCGGATGCAAGACCATTGATGTCGTCAAGGATCAGCATGATTCCGGCTTTCTCTTCACTGATCTTGTCTGCGATCGTTCGCAACGCCGTTGGAAGATTGTGTACAAGCCTGCTGAGGTCCTCTGTTGGCGGGCGAAACTCAGCGCGAATACCAAAGAGTCCGACTTGGCGAACGTGCTCTCCGAATAGCCCTTTGAGTTTGTCGAACCATCATTTTCGTGGGTGACCTTCAGGATCTGATTGAAGATTCGGCTGACCATATCTTCGAGTGAATTGACCCCGCCAAGATAGGCATGTACGCCGAGAACACGATGCTTCTGCTCGCAGACTCTCCGAACAAAGGATGCGATCGAACTCTTCCCGATTCCACGTTCGCCGGAGAGGTACGCCATTTGAAGGCGTCCGGTCACCGAGGCGCCGACCATTTTGACAAGTCGCTCCACTTCGGACTTACGCCCGACGAAGAGTTCATTGGACGCCGGTTGGCCTGGTGTGAATGGGCTATGGTCCTTCGTCATCGCTCGGTCGCATGACTATCCGGTGCGGATCGAAGAGAGTCGCCGTGGATGTTGTACCCGCCTATCGGTACGGGCGACTAAGCAACCTGCAGCTTGTTCTCGACGTAGTTGACGATGGTATCCACGGTAAACAGATCGGGCATCTTGGACACGTCGGGCTGTTGTTCAAATTGTGAGAAGTCTGCGTGAGGCATGGCCTCTTTGAGCTTCTGCAATCCTGCAGGTGTCATCTTGTCCCCGTCAACGTACTCCGGGTTGTTGAGGATTTCATCGGGAAACAACTCTCCCTTTGGAATCTTGATGTCGAAGGCTTTTTCAAGACGAAAAACGATGTCGAGAAAGTCGATGCTTTCAGCGCCCAGGTCACCCTGAAGCGTCGATTCCGGTGACACCTCGTCGTCGTCTACACCCAGTGCATCGGTTAAGACTTCTCGAACTTTGCCAAATACTTCGTCGCGGCTTGCTGCCATTCTCAAAGAACCTCCGTTCCGTATCCGCTTCGGATAAACAATGCTCGCGAGCCAACGGGCGTTCGCCGTGGACACCGCCATCAAACCTCGCTAACCACCGCCGCACAAACGTGCGAAATCCGCCTTCGCGCCGCGGGTAAACCGCTTCTCAACTTCGGCCAGCGCCGGATGTTCCGCCGCAAGCGAGATGTGCGAAAGCCCAAACCGGGCTTTTACGATCTCCGTGTCGTTGCAAAATCCGCATCCGCTGAAGTCGCTGCCATCCGGCGCCAAACGGCGGCAACTCGTCTCCAACCTGAGCAAATTGCCCGGCTTCACAAAGCTTCGGTATGTTACGTTTTTTGCCTCACGAAGCAAGATCAGCGAAGGAGCGAAATCGGTCGCGTCACGTACGAGCCACGCGGCCGACTCAATCAACGCCTGGAGCATGAGCACGCCCGGAAGCACCGGAAAGGTCGGGAAGTGGTCGGCAAGGTACTCCTCAGCCAAACTCACAGCCTTGACGGTGACGATTCGCTTACCCCTTTCCAATTCCACAATGTTGTCTACAAGCGCGAATTTCATCCCGTTCGTCCGTGGTTTTCGGTTAGGGCGGATTCGCCAGGGTCGCACGATTGTAGAGGGGAGGCTTCGATCTGCAACCCGTGATGATGTTCAGAGGAAGTACCGGGCGTGTGACGGAATCGGCGAGGACGCGAATTGCGTGGCCATGTTGTTTCGGCGTTGCAAACTCATTCGTCGGGCAATGCCCGAACTGTCTGGGTGCGGCGCTGGCCGATTGAAACGCCACGGACACTTGTCTGCTCCCTTCTATGAAGTCGGGTCTGTCATGCTGAGCGCCCTGTCTGCGTGCGGGGACGCACAGGCAGGAGCGAAGCATCTCAACGGCGATACCCCAGCGCGTTTGAGTCGCAGAGAGATGCTTCGTCCGCTTGCGCGGACTCAGAATGACATGGAGCCGAACTCATCGCCGAAGCCCAAGCCCACCCAAAATGTGGGTAAGGACCAGGACTTTGAGTCTGCGGCTTGCCACACGGAAAGGTTCTAACAGTCGGTGCGTTGCGATTCCATCGCGGTTTCAACGAGTTTGCACGTGCGGGCGACGACGGCGTCGGGCGTAAGTTTTTCGCTTTCGCCCGTGCGGCGTATCTGCAAATCCACCTTGCCGTCGGCCAATCCCCTCTTGCCGACCGTGATGCGCAACGGGAAACCGACAAGCTCGGCGTCTTTGAACTTAAACCCCGGACGCGCGTCACGGTCATCGAGCAGAACGTCGACCCCGTTGGTGGAAAGATCGTCGTGAAGTTTTTCCGCCAACCTGTTGACGGCGTCCTCGCGCGTATCAAGGGCGCATATGACAACCTGGAACGGGGCGATCGCCATGGGCCAGGCAATGCCTTTATCATCGTGGAATGACTCGATGGCGGCGGCCATGATTCGATTCAGACCGATCCCGTAACAACCCATCATAAACGGAACAGCCTTGCCGTTGGGATCGAGGCACGTGGCGCCCATCGCGCTCGAGTATTTGGTTCCGAGCTTAAACACGTGTCCTACCTCGATGCACTTTCGGAACACCAGCGGCGACCCGTTGGGTGCTCGATCGCCTTGGACTGCGGTGCGGATGTCGCCCGATTCCTTGACGTCAAAATCACGACCGATGTTGACGCCTGTTAGGTGGTAATCCGTTTTGTTCGCTCCCGTGACCGCATCGTGCATGACGACTACAGCCTGGTCGGCAATGATGCGGCACGTCAGCTTAACCGGTCCGGCGAATCCGACGTCCGCACCGGTTACTCTTTGGATCAATTCGGGGTCTGCCTGCACCAAAGAAGCAACGCCCGCAGTCCGGCGAAGCTTGGACTCGTTGACCTCGTGGTCTCCACGCACCAGCGCGATAAGAGGTTCACCGTCTGCCTCGAAGATGATCGTTTTGATCATCTGCTCTGGACGGCACTTTAGAAACTCCGATACTTGCTCGATTGTTGATAACCCAGGCGTGTGAACTTCCTTGAGCGGGGCATTCGTGCCGGAATCGCTCGCTTCAAACGGTGCGACCTCGGCCCGTTCAAGATTGGCCGCGTATGTCTTGTCTTGCGACTCAACGAGATAGTCTTCACCCGCATCGGTGGGAACCATGAACTCGTGGGAGGCGTCGCCGCCAATAGGACCGGAGTCCGCCTGAACCGCGACGAAGGGCAGCCCGCAGCGCCCGAAGATCGCGCGGTAAGCGTCGTACATCTTTTGATATGTCTCGTTAAGCCCGCCCGGTCCTTCCTGGGTGATGTGAAAGGAGTACGCGTCTTTCATGAGAAATTCGCGTGTCCGTAATACGCCCGATTTGGGTCGGGCTTCACCGCGAAACTTGGTCTGGATCTGGTAAAAGTTGACCGGCAGTTGCTTGTAGCTGTTGAGAAACGCTTTTGCGTGCTCTGTGATAACCTCCTCGTGTGTCGGACCAAGCACCGTACGCGAGCGCCAGTCGTCCCCCGTTCCTCCGCCAATTCGAACAAGCACGTCGCCCATCGCTTCGACGCGTCCGGTCTGCTCCCACCATTCGATCGGATGCATCGCGGGCATGTGTAGCTCAATCGCGCCGGTCTGGTTCATCTCCTCGCGAACGATCGCCTCAACCTTGCGCAGCGAACGGTATCCCAGTGGAAGGTAGCTGTACGCACCCGCCACGACCTGCCGAATAAGACCCGCGCGGAGCATCAACTGGTGAGAAGGAACGACCGCATCAGCGGGACACTCCTTGGCTGTTGGTATAAAGTATGCTGTCCATTTCATGCCGGGCATGATGGCGTGATATGCGGATTGTTGCAAGGCGGGGCGGGATCGGACTACTTTGAATCAAGCGGATAACATAGAATCGGTCGAGATCGACCGGACTGCGCGCTCTGCGGTCGACGAGCACGCTCAGCGGGAGTTTCCGTACGAATGTTGCGGCATTCTGATCGGTCGGCGACACCGAGGTCGGATTCGCGTTGGAAGAGTTGTACCGTCGGAAAACATCGCCGAGGGCAACCGGTTTACAAACTATCAAATTGACTGGAAAACTTTGCTGGAGACGCGGCGCTCGCTGCGCGGGGAGCCGTGCGAGATCGTCGGTTTTTATCATTCACACCCGGATGGGACGGCCCGACCCTCCCGGCGAGACGAGGAGTTTGTGTGGGCGGAGCACGTTTACCTGATCGTTCCGGTTTTGCGGGGAAAAGTCGGGTTCCCTGGGGCGTGGTATGCCGGAACGGGTTTTGATTGCTTGAAAGAGATCCAATGCCTTCGGGCTGAAAACGGGCAAAGGTGAGACTGGCTACGATCCCCGTCAGGGCCGCGTTGACATTCCTCGGGCGCGTTCGTATTGTTACCCTCTATTGAATCGCCGGGGAGTCTGACCGCGACCGATTGTTTGGAGAGAGAGTCATGGCGAAGTACGACGGTATTGTGCAGGGTGTCGGTGGTACACCGATCGTGAAGATCAACCGGATCATTGATGCCCCGGCTGACGTGTATGCGAAATTGGAGTTTTACAATCCACTTTCGAGCGTTAAAGACAGGATTGGGGTGGCGATGATCGCGGCCGGCGAACGCGACGGCAAGATCGGTCCCGATACGTTGATCGTTGAGCCCACCTCAGGAAACACTGGGATTGCGTTGGCGTTTGTGGCGGCGGCAAAGGGTTACAAATTGACGTTGACTATGCCGGAGAGCATGTCGATCGAACGCCGATCCATTCTCAAGGCGCTGGGTGCGACGCTGGTATTGACCCCGGCGGCGGAAGGGATGAAGGGGGCGATTTCGGCTGCGGAAAAGCTCGTTGCCGACACTCCCGGCGCCTTCATGCCGCAGCAGTTCGACAACCCGGCGAACCCGGAGATCCATCGTCAAACAACGGCGATGGAAATCTGGAAAGACACGGATGGCAAAGTCGATGTTCTTGTTTCGGGCGTTGGCACCGGCGGGACGATTACGGGTTGTGGCGAGACGCTGAAATCCAAAAAACCCGGTTTCAAATGTTATGCGGTCGAACCGGAGGGCTCGCCGGTCATCGCGCAAACCCGCGCGGGAAAACCCCTCCAGCCTGGCAAGCACATGATTCAGGGAATCGGAGCCGGGTTTATTCCTGGGATTCTCAACGTGGATATCATTGACGATGTCTTGCAAGTTTCCAATGACGACGCATTTGCGTGGGCGCGGCGCGCGGCGAAGCAGGAGGGTCTTTTCTGCGGTATTTCCAGCGGTGCAGCCCTCTGCGCAGCCAACCGCGCTGCAAATCTTCCCGAGAACAAGGGGAAGACGATCGTCGCGATCCTGCCCAGTGGGGGCGACCGCTATTTGTCGACGCCTCTTTATGCGTCGTAGCACCGGGTCCGTACGCCAGGAGTGGGTCGGTGACAATTGAGTGGTCTCATCACGTCCGGTTTGTCGCGTCCGATCGGTCGTGTCCGGTTCATTGTGCTCCGATCCGTCATGCCCACACTCTTATGCTCAACCTGTCATGCTGAACGCCCTGTCCGCGTGCGGGGACGCACAGGCTGGAGCGAAGCATCTCAACGGCGCAATCGTAACGTGATTGGAACGCCGGAAGATTCTTTTCTCGGCGCAGAGAGATTCTTCGCCCGCTTGCGCGGACCCGGGTACCCCCCTGTATCCCCCTTGCAAAGGGGGGACGTGGTGATCCGCGGGCTTCAGTCCGCGCTGCTTCGTCCGCGCGGCGGCGGGTTCAACATCGTAGGCAAGAACGACACCGAGGGCGGACTCGCAAAGACGCGAAAATCGGGAAAAACGCCCATCGTTGCGCCGCAAAACAAGACTGCTGATTCCGCCTCGGACCCTGCGGGGCGTTAGTAACGACTTTTGTTCGTCACGGTGCGAGGGTTTGTGCAAGATCACGACGCGGACGCGCCGATACTTCGCTTGCGGGTTTGCACACCGTTGAAGTTAAGGAGAAAGCAATTTTGCCAGTGGCGAAAGACGGACCGGTCATTGTCCGAGAGCATGACGTCGTGATGGCGCAAGCGGTAGAAGGATTCCGCGGGCTGCGCATTGCGCAGATATCGGATATGCACTTTTCACGCTGGAATCGTGTTTATGAGTGCGCACAGCGTTTGCTTCTTTCGTTGGAGTTTGACGTCCTCTGCGTGACCGGTGATTTCGGAGATTATCGCCATCTCTGGCAGCGATCGTTGGAACTATCGGAACGATTCCTGAGACCGATTGTCGATCGCAAGCCCGTCTACGCGTCGCTGGGGAACCATGACAGTCCCAACATCGCCGAGAAAATGTCGCTGCCGGTTCGGTGGCTGCGCAATTCGGGGGTGGTCGTTGAGACGGGCGGTGCGAAGGTTTTCCTTGCCGGCATTGATCAAAACGAGTCGCGAGCCGATGATCTCGACGCAGCCCTTATAGAGGGCGTCTCAAGCCTGCCCACGGTGTTGATGGCTCATTACCCTTCCACTGTTTTTCGCCTGCCGGATGGGCCTGTCGATCTGGTTTTATCGGGGCACACGCACGGAGGTCAGATTCGCCTTCCCGTTTTCGGTTGTATTTGGCCCAATGATGCAATTCCCCGGCGGATGGCGCAGGGTCTTCACCGGGTGGGACAGACGTGGCTCCATGTTTCGTCTGGTCTGGGGACGTCGCTGCCGTTGCGTGCCAGATTTCTGTGCCCGCCGGAAATATCGGTCTTGAGGCTCGTTTCCGTGGCGGATCATCCGATAGATAGGGTTTCAGCGGCGGCGGTTGAATCAAGGCAGATCAGCTTGCCTGTTTGACCGGACATTTTTTGTCCGATAGAGTCAGACCGGAGCGGGGGTCTCGGCAACGCGGAATATCGATTTTGGGTGGTTTCATACCGCCGGTTGTGCCCTTATTTTCTCCCCCATTTGCCCACGTTGCCTGGTCTTCGATGCTTCATGGAACGGCCGCGCCGGTGGTGTGGACATTCGAAAATGATGTCCCAAAGGCTATCGCCGAGTTCGCCCGACCGGACGAGTTCAGAGCGAATGGATCAGTGAGAAACTTCGAGCCGATCGTTACGTGATGGTCGTATCCGTCGCGGTTGCGTTCGCTTCGGTACGCGCTCGAACAGGCAAAATACGCAGGGTAACCCAAACGTGGCCGTCGACATTCCCAATTACAGGATTATCGAGAAGCTGGGCGTTGGTGCGCAGACTCGGTTGTTCCGCGCTCGCTGTATGAGAACGGGCGGCGACTATACGGTGAAGATCGTCAAGATCGTCAAGCCTGAAGACGCCAGTTTTATCGATCTGATGCGTGCGGAATACGCGATTGGAACGAGTGTTGATCACCCCGTGATTCGAAAGGTTTACGAGCTTCGCCTCCTGCGTCAGCGCTTGCGCGTGCGCGGCGCAATCCTGTTCATGGAGTACGTGCCGGGAATCTGCCTGGCCGACAGCGAGTACGACGGATCCTTGGAGGAGACGCTGCGCATCTTTTCGGAAGTCGCGCATGGGCTCTTGGCACTGCATCTGGCGGGTTATGTTCATGCGGACATGAAACCCAACAACATTTTGCTTACGCCCGACAACCAGGTCAAATTGATCGACCTGGGGCAAAGTGCCAAGATTCACGAGGCGAAAGTGAAGGTGCAAGGGACGATTGATTACATGGCTCCCGAGCAGGTCAAGCGCGGCGTGCTGGATCAGCGGACGGATGTTTTTGGACTCGGTGCGGCGTTACACAAGGTTTTGACGGGGCATGCGATTGCTACCGAAATGAACCAGACCGCCGGAATGCACGCCGAGAATTTGATCGGTCGTCGCGTTGATGAAACAAGGGCGGCATCCATGAAACAGCTTCCCGTCTCGGTGGCGCGGTTGGTCAATGATTGTTGTGAACATGACCCCGATGATCGCATTTTCGATATGGGTACGGTGATCGAGCGTTTGGAATTCGTCCGATCCATCATCAAAAAACAGCGCGCAGCGGGGACGCTGGTCACGGGGTCCAGCGTACAGCGTTCGGAAGAATCACAAGGCGAAGACAACGACGCTCACCAAAACCCTTCGGAATAGACCTGGTTACTCCCCGCCCTTCGGATAGAGCGAGTCTAGAGATAAGTTTGTTTTCGTGTGGCGGTACTCGGTTGAGGGAGGGCCTCTGACATCCACGAGATCCGTGCGGACTAAAGTCGGCTCGCTATACAATAAGTGACAATGCTGTATCTTTTCACACGCGTAGACTACCGGCGCCGGTCGGCACCTGTGCGGGGAAGTTTCACCCCGTATAAAAGGCGTGCGGCACCCCGATTTAAGTTGGCGCGGTCAAAGGGTGCCGCAGCGAGTGGAAGCTGGATTGTCTTTGGCCTGTCCGTTGCGAGCGTGAACCAACTCGGGCGACATGACCGGTCGATTCTATTCCCGCGTACATCGCCAAATCAAGAAACAGGCACTCTGACGGGGCGGCCGGCGCACTCCCAGGAGTCGACCCCGCCACTCTCCAACGCCCCACGTTATCAGAAACGCGCAGTCAGTGCAAGTGATTTTTGGGGCGTTTTTTCCATAAACTTCGTTATAGCAAATCGTTATGGTTGTTTCTGCCCGTCGCGTGCCGCTTCTCGCCTGCGCGATGAAATTGTAACCCATTGGTATGAAACAGGTTACGAATGATTCGTCGAGGAAAACAAGCGATTTGTGGTCGCGTCGTTGTCCGATCATTCGGTGCGTAACGCGTCCACCAGTGGGGCGGAAAGAGCCCGGTATACGGCGACAGTGCCCGCGAGAACACCGACACCGAAAGACGCAAGGATCACGAGAAGGAGGGACGCCATCGGGATGGACTGGGCATTTTTGACGATGGGCGGGAGGATTGCAATCAGTGCGGCACCGGTTCCGATCCCGAGTCCGGAGGCGATCAGTGTTACATTTTCAGCCAATACGACTGTGGCAATTGCGCGGCGCGGGTATCCGACCGCCCGCATAATGGCCAATTCGCGTCGACGTTCCCAGATGTTTCGCAGCAAAACGGCGGCCAATCCCGCCGTTCCGAGAATGAGACCCAGTCCGCCCAGCGCTTGAAAGGTCGACAGGTACGTGTTCTGGACGGCGTTGTAGTCGGCGAGGCGTTTTCTTAACGAGGCAACGTCGAAACTGAAGGCTGTCAGGTTTTGTTCGAGCTTGGATTCGACGGATGATATCTCAGACGGCTGCGTATCGATCAAGAAAAACGCGTGTCCGCTGATCGAAGGGAAAAGTTCCGTGAACCGGTCGTCGGCGATGATGATTTCATCCTGAAGGGCGCTTCCTTTAAGCAATCCGACAAATCGCAGATTGATGTCGGTGCCCCGTTGATCCTTTATGGTGAGGTCCTTTCCGAGACCCAGGTGAAGTTGCCAGAGAACGGCTGCTTCATCTCCGATGGCGGGGATCGCTCCGTCGTCAAAATGGTGATTCAGGAGTTTCCACGGGTTGGCCGGGTCGGTGCCTTTGAATTGCATCGTCGAAGCAAAGCGGAATCCGCCGCGTTGAATCATGTCAGAAGGGGCAGCGATGATCCTGGGTTCGCGCGGCTTGTAGAGGTTAAGGCAACTCGACTCGTCACCGGGTCGGAGTCGAAACGATATGAACGTGGTATCGCCCAGGTCGTCCTCGATTCCCAGCGCGTTTCGCCCCTTCTTGGAGTTCAGATTGTATGGAAGCGGCGTAGCTGATTCGGCATACAACTCGAACCCGCCGGTCCCCGAGTGTATATCATTTTCCGAATCGTCGGCGTGGAGTCGAAAGGCTTCCAGTGACACAATCAGAAACGCCGCGAAGGCAATCAAACCGGCGGTCGTGACACTTCGTCCAAAGTGTCTGGGGGCGTTGCGGGCGGCCAGTTTGAGCATCGCGGGAAACCCTTTGACGCGGATGGTCTTGGGGACGGCTTTTTTGAGGTACGACGTAAACGCTGCGAGCCCGGCGATCAAAGCGGCGAATCCACTTGCAAAAAAACCGGCGACGGGCGGAATTGCATCGGTTGCGAGCGAAACGGCGACCAGCAGGATCGCGCAACCGCCCATGGTCAAGGCGAGGGATCCGGTACGCCCTGGCTTCCCGCGCGTGGAAAACGGTGGTTGCTCCGTTTTTCCTGCAAGCAGCGAACGCGCCGATTGACGCGTGATCGATCGTATGGAAAGGGCGGCGGCTCCGGCGGCGATAAGGATGCTTGCGAAGGCTCCGATGGTCAGCGAGGTGGGCGTGGCGGTCATGCGAAGAAACGGGGTATTCACCGCGTCCGACCAAATCGTTCGAAGTCCGCTGAGCATCAAGGCAGCGTAGGCGAGTGCGGCCACCGTTCCAAAGACAGCACCAACGAGTGATAGCCAAAACCCCTGGATTATGAGCTGTCGCCTTACCTTTCGCGGTTGGATTCCCAGTGCCAAAAGCAGTCCGATTTCAGTCGTTCGCTGTTCGATGGAAAGACGAAACAGCAGTGCCACCAGCATGGCAGCGGACGCGATCAAAAAGAAGCTAAACCCGATGAACAGTCCGCCGAAATCGGTCGTCCCCTCGCTTGCTTCGAGGACGGTCTTTCGGATCGGGACAAAGGATAGACCCATGGATTTCGGGTCGATTTCGGTAAGAAGAGCTTTCTCAAATGCTGCCGAAAGAGATTCCAATGTGCGATTCGTATCTGCGGAGGAGGCGATGTCGTTTTTCCTCGCGGGCGTCTTATTGGCGTTGGGCTGGTCACTCTCTGGGTAAACCCGGATTGAGGTCACGCTGCCAAATCGCTTGGGTTGATCGGCCCAGAGGTCTTGACCATCGGCCAACGAGATAAATGCTTTTGGGGTTGTGCGATCGTCGTCCCAATACTTTTCGTCCTTGTCGCGGACAAGAGACAGATCAACGGGAAAGGGTGGGTCCCAGTCGCTGAGGTTTTCGGTGTCGGTGACGCCCTTGTACTCCGGGACAAACCCGGGATCCGTAGCCGCCGGGTTGTGTTCGAGAATCCCCCGAAGCGTGAACGAGGCGGTCGTTGTGTCGAGGCGCCCGTCAGGTCCGGTGACGTAGTATTCCATCTCAATTGTGTCGCCCGGTTTTGCATTGAGGTCTTCCGCCGCCCACGCGTTGAGGAGGATGTCGTGACTTTGAGTGAGCATTTCACCGGTCACCATGCGAAACGTTCGGGCGGTTGCTGATTGAGGATCAATGGCGGCCGCGGTGGAGTAGGGGATGATCGTGTCGCCGTTTTTCTTGCGAATCTTGTTGGCAAGGTGGGCAAGGATCAACGACGTATGTACTCCGATCCCCTGGGTCGCTTTCAAGGTGGCGCTCTCGATGGCCGGGTCAATAAGCATTGACTCGCTTTCCAGGGAAACATAGCCGCGCTTCGAGTCGATTCGCAGCTTGAGTCCGATGTCGGCGAGGCGAAGATTGTCCGCAAGAGCAGCGTCAAGCAGCGCCGGCGAATTGGAATCTTTGGGGGTGTTATCGTCGACGAGAATCGCGTTGGCACGGTTTCGTTGATCGGTCGCTCGCTGAAGGACAGCGAGGGGAACGAAAGCGTTTTTTGGGGATGCTTGCTTTGGGTTGAGGTCGAACGCTGCCAATCCCCGGGGCGCAAGGATCGCCTTGACCGTCAGGCGAATGGTCGTGGTTGTGTCGTCTCGTCGTCCCAGAAGGGTTTCAGTCGAAATGGCGCTCGGCTTTCCCATTTGAAGGAGTATGTCATCGCCGACTTTTGCACCAAGTTCATCCGCGAGCGCTTCGTTTAGGATCACGTTGCGCCCTTTCACCACCGGAGGGGTTGGATCGGATGGGCGATTGAGCGTCCAAAAGTCGGCGCCGACGCCGATGATGCTGATTCGGTTGGTTCGGCGGTTTGTATCTGCGTGTTTGGCGCTTCCGCGAAGCAGAAGAACCGGGGCTGTCTTTTTTATTTGCTCCTTGACGCCGGGGTCATGGGTGATTTCGTCTGCAAGCGACGCACGAAACATGCGTGGTGCGCGAAGTGCGTGGTCGATGGTTCCGAGGCGGCCCACGGCCGCTTCTGCCAGAGAAGCACGCATCGAGTCGCCGACGACCAATGCGCCGGTGAGTGCGGCTGTTGCCACCGCTGCTCCCAACGCGACGGACAGATTCGTGCGCCAGTAATACGTGAGCGAGCGACGGTTGTATGTAGTGAATCGCACCGCGGGTTTTACCTCGATTCGAGTTTTCCATTGACCAATTCATTTTGTTTTGCAAATCGGTCTGCGAGTTTGGCGCTGTGTGTCACGACGATCAGGATAGTGTTTTCGCTACGGTGAATCTCTCCCAGCAGATCGGCGATGCTTTCGGCGGTTTTTGCGTCCAGGTTTCCCGTAGGTTCGTCGGCTAGCAGGACAGACGGCTGATTGACCAAAGCGCGTGCGATGGCCACGCGCTGACGCTCGCCGCCGGAAAGCTGGGCGGGGCGATGATCGAGGCGTTTGGCCAATCCGACGCGGTCCAGCAATTCGCGGGCATGCTGCTCCGCGTCGGGCGACTCGCTGTCGGCGAGGGTGGGGAGCAGAACATTTTCCAAAACACTGCACTGCGGCAGGAGGTGGTGCTCTTGAAAGATAAAACCAATGGTTTGATTTCGGAAGCGAGCGAGATCCGTTTGACCAAGTTCGAACGGGTTGCTTGCGTTCATCAGGATGGTTCCGCTTGTTGGTGTTTCGAGCGTCCCGATGATGTTAAGCAGCGTGCTTTTTCCAGAGCCGGAAGGCCCCATGATTGCAAGGGACTCTCCCGATGACAGAGACAGGGAAGCTCCGTCAAGGATGACCAGCTCGGTCTCACCGGATGCGAAGCATTTTCGGATTTCGCGGGCTTGAAGTTTTGTTTCGGTTTTGATATTCATTCGCTTGCCCATTCACTTGCCGAGGTAAAGCAGGAAGCGCTCGCGGATAGAGGGTGGCCACGACGCGTTTTTCCAGGTAAAGATAGAGCGCATTGCCGCCATCTTGGACTATCGCCGTCCCGAGCGACCTGTTCCGGAGAATGGGCGGGGAGAAACCCACGCGCGTGGCCTTCAAGTGCCCTCCGATCCGATTGCTCCATGCGTTGCATTGTCATCTAAAGGCCTCGCATTACAGGGCTCTTGACCGCCCAATCGTTCATGAGAACGATACGTTTCTCGTTCATTCAATGTTCCCGTCGCACAGTGTTTCATAAACGGCCCAAGTTGCATCTGCCATGACCCGATCGTTGAACAACCGTCGCACCGCCGTCCTTCCGTTTTGGGCGAGCTTACGACAAAGCTGTGAATTGTCCATGAGCTTGGAAATGGCAGCGGACAGTGGGTTGTGGTCGCTCTGCGAATGGGGATCGTACAGGATGCCGCCACCGGTCGCTGCGATGAGTTCGGGAAAAGAGCCGTGATCGGGTTGTATGACGGGGACCGCCGACGCCATCGCTTCGAGGATGTACAACCCCTTCGCCTCGGCATAGTGGGTAGGTACTGAAAGGGCGTTGAGAGATCGCAAAAAGTCGCATTTTTGTTTGCGGGTCACCTCGCCGAGATAGGTGAACCGGTCGGCGACGCCCTCCGCCTGCAGTTTTTGCCGGATTGATTCGAGATAAGGCCTGTCATCAGCAGAAAGGTAACCAGCGGCGCACACGCGGCAATTGCGACCAGCACGTCGCAGATCGACAAGCGCGTCGACCAGATTTGCCAATCCCTTCTCCGGGCACACACGACCGAGGTAGCCAATGGTAAAGGAATCCCCCGTCGGCACCGCGCTGTCGAACTCCTCGACAGGAATACCCAACGGTACGACGTGAGTTCGTGAGGCGGGGAGGTTGAAGTGTTGTGCGGCGTGTTGGGCATAATACTTGGAGACTGCAACGAATGCGTCTACATGCGGGGCTTGCTTCCGGATTAAGTCGAAGCAACGCGCGCGGTGAGGTTCAACAAGTTGGTCGAGGAAGATGTCCTCACCGCTGAGCGTGCAAACAATGGGCACGCCGATGGCGCGTTTGATTTCCTCCGCAATTCCAATGAAGAGAAGGTTGGGCAGATGAATGACCGAGGGGGACAGGTTATGCAGGTAGTCGATGAGTCGGGCGAGTTCGGATGCTTGTGCGCCGTGCGTTCCTTCCAACACCGAGACGGTCAGCTCCGCAAGGCTTTTGGGGTTCACGCTGCCCGACCATTGGGCCGCTTTTTTGAGTACGAGTTTCGAGTCGAGCCAGGTGCGAAACACCCTGGGGATCATGCGAAATACGGCAAAGCGTTGCTGGAGAAAAACGTTAATCCCGCCGTAGAAGATATGGGTCGTCGCTTCGCACTGAGCGTTTTGTTCGTCGGTGCGCAAGGGGGTATAGAGCTGGAGCAGGGTGATGTCGTGCCCTTGAGCCTTCAGGGTGGCGGTGAGCCGGTGATCGCGCAGGCAGCTCCCACAAAGCATTTGTCCCGCTCCGGCTACCAAGTAGGCGACCCTCATGACCGACCATTGTACCGCGATCGTGTGCGGGACGTCTATCGCATTGGCGCGAAAGGTGGGAAGTGAACGAGTCCATGCGACTCAAGCCCGCGGTTCGTGGGGGGTGTGACGAAAACGGCGGTCTTGTCTGGCGGTGTGACAATGGATGTTTTGTCCCGCCGTCCGTGTCATTTTGAGTCTGCCGCCGTGCCGACCAAGCCGCGCGGACCAAAGTCCGCGGCTCGCTGCGCTCATCACAACTCCGCGATAGGCGCTTCGCTTCCAAACCGGGTTTTCGCCATGCGATTCGCTCCCCCGCCGATCTTGTCGCACATCCATTCGTGGTGTCCGTTCCTTCACGGTTGCAGCCCTGAGTCCTCAATGCTTCGAGCTTCACGAATGTCGCGCCTGGCTGGATTGGGGATGTTGCTTCTTGGTCGATGATGCGTCGCGTGTGACGATCGTGGTACGAAAGGTTACAGTTAATTACTTTTGTGGAGTATGTTCACGAGACTCCGGTTCGAATCAAGCACGCATCGAACGCTCGCGTTTTATTGCACATGCGATTAAGATGGGGTTTTCGTTGCCGTGGCGCGGAGGAGCCGGAAAGACGATGGGTTACTTCGTTGAAAAGGAAGAGACGCTTGATCGACGGGGTCTTGCTGCGCTTCAGCGGTCTAAGTTGGCGGCGATGTTGGAGGAAGTGTTGGCATCGAACCCGTTTTACCGTCAAAAATATCGTAGAATCAAGTTTGACGCACGGACCGATCCACTTGTGAGGCTTCCGCTTACGACGCGTGAAGAGCTGCAACACGATCAGGCGAACACGCCGCCGTATGGAACCAACCTGACGTATCCCGGCGATCGCTACGTTCGGTTACATCAAACGTCCGGAACTTCGATGTCTGCAAGTGACGGCGAAGCGACTCCTCTGCGGTGGTTGGACACGCGCGAAAGTTGGGCATGGTTTCTAAGATGTTGGGAGACGATCTATACGGCCGGCGGGATCGTAGCGGAAGACCGAATTTTCTTCCCGTTTTCTTTTGGTCCTTTTGTTGGTTTCTGGGCGGGGTTTGAGGCGGCAGCGGCGCGTGGACACTTTGTGCTTCCCGCTGGAGGGATGTCAAGTTCGGCGAGGCTTGATCACCTGTTGGTGAACCGTGCCACCGTGTTGAACTGTACGCCGACCTACGCGCTTCGTCTTGTCGAAGTGGCTGAGTCGCAGGGGATTGATTTGACGGATTCGAGCGTTCGAATCGTTTTTGTTGCCGGTGAACCCGGCGGGAGTATTCCCGCGACACGCGAACGGATTGCGTCATCGTGGGGCGCGCGTGTTTTGGATCATACGGGAATGACCGAAATCGGGTCGTGCAGTTTTGAGTGCGAGGAAGTCGAGGGCGGCGTTCATATCATCGAGAGCGAGTATATTCCGGAGGTGTTAGACCCCGAATCGGGCGAGCCCGTTGCGGATGGTGAGCGTGGCGAGTTGGTGCTGACGAACCTGGGACGTTGGGGGAGTCCGTTGATTCGCTATCGAACAGGAGACCAGGTCTGCATGACGCGGGAGCGTTGTCGTTGCGGGCGGTGGTTTTCTCGGCTCGAGGGTGGTATTCTTGGTCGTTCGGATGACATGCTTGTGATTCGCGGGAACAATGTGTTTCCGTCGACGGTGGAGGGGCTGGTACGCGAGTTTCCGCAAATAGCGGAGTTTGCCATTGAGGTCGAACGTGGTTCGGCGCTTGCGGAGTTGGTGATTAAGGTCGAGTTGGCTAATAGAGCCAATGCGAAAGACGTTTGCAGTCGCATGACTTCGCGGATTCGCGATCGACTGCACTTTTCCCCGAAAGTGGAAGTTGTAGATTCGGGGACGCTGCCGCGTTTCGAGATGAAGGCACGGCGAGTGACGGCGCGTTGGTCTTGTTGAGTTGCGGGTGGGGGCTTTGGGATGATCCCGCTTGCGGTTTCCCTCTTTCTGGAGGGGGGGCAAGAGAAGGAAGTCGGGTTGCCGTCGATACGCGGCGGCGGGTGCGTCGAGGGGCGTGATCCGCAGCTGTCGAATTGACGGTCGAAGAATGATGGGCTCGGTGGAGTGACGTTTAGAATTGAGTTTAAGGGGCCATTGAGGAAATAGAATCGATGACGAAGCGAATTGGCTGGATACTGTTGATCGTCGGCGTTGTGGGTCCGTCCGCACTTGGAAACGATTGGCCTTTCTGGCGCGGGCCGGAGCAAACCGGAATGACGCGTGAGAAGGCGGTCGTTACGAGTTGGTCGCAAAGCGGTGAGAATCTTCTTTGGAAAGTTCCCATTGGGGGGCGTACCACGCCCATCATTCTGAACGGACGGATGTATGGGATCGCGCCGGTTGGTAAAGGTCAGTGCCTGCAGGAACGGATTTTCTGTTTGGACGCCAATACGGGAAAGATGGTCTGGGAGCACCGCTTCAATGTGTTTCATACCGACATCGTGGAGGACCGAGTTGGTTGGACGGCCCTGGTGGGTGACCCGGAGACGGGCAACGTTTATGGTCACGGAACCGGCGGACAGTTGTTCGCGTTCGACAAGGATGGCAAGCGTCTTTGGACATGGTCACTTTCCGAGGAGTTGGGTCGCAGCAGCGGGTACGGTGGGCGGTTGCAGACGCCGATTATCGACGAGGATCGGGTGATTATTTCGTTTACGTACATCCTGACGCAGTGGGGTACGGGCAAGAAAAAGGCGGGTCATCGTTACTACGCCTTTGACAAGAATACGGGTGAGGTTCTGTGGTGGGCACAGCCTGGCGGTCGTCCCAAAAATACGACGTATTCGGCGCCGGTGGTTACGGTGGCGGACGGTCGGCGAATACTGATTGCGCCCAATGCCGACGGGAACGTTTATGGGTTGGAGGCGAGAACCGGGCGTAAGATTTGGACCTATCGATACAGTCTGGCCGGATTGAATTCGACCGGCGTGGCCCACGGAAAGTACTTCTACCTCAGTCACAGCGAGGAGAACGTTGTCGGCACGGAAATGGGGGCGCTGGTTTGTATCGACGTGACCGGCAAGGGGGACATTACGGAATCGGGTGAGGTTTGGCGCGTGCCGGGGATTCAGGGGGGCTATTCATCTCTCGCGCTGGGGCCCAAGCATGTTTACGTCGCCGAAAACAATGCGCTCCTGCATGCCTTCGATGCCAAGACCGGAAAGCAAGCATGGAAATATGACCTGGGTCGGGCGATGAAGGGATCGCCGATCGTGACCGCCGATGGCGTCATTTATGTCGGTGAGGTCAACGGAAAGTTTCATATCCTCAAGGATCAAGGGGATCGGGCGGTGAAACTGGATGAGAAGGATTTCAAGCGTCCGGATGGATTGGTTGTGGAGATTCAAGGTTCACCCGCGATGGCCAACGGTCGTGTCTATTTTATGACTCGATATGAAACCTATTGTCTCGGGAAAAAAGACTCCGCTGCGGTGAAAGTGCCGGTGCCGCCGATGGAGGCGGAAGCTCCCCTGGCATCGCGTGGAACGCCGGTTGTGCTTTTGCACCCCGCGGAGGCATCGGTTTCCCCGGGGGATGAATTGCAACTGCGGGTTTCGCTTTTCGATGGAAAGGGAACGCCGATCGGTCGGGGGGCGGTTCCGGCGGCTGCGCCGGAGGGTGCCTGGCAAGTCAAGGGCGTGGCCGGTCAGGTGAGCGAGGACGGAATGTTCCACGCCTTTTCGGCGAACAAATTTTCCGCTGGAACGGTGACGCTGAAAATGGGCGACACAACCGCAACGGCACGGATTCGTGTAAGCCCCAGACTTCCCATCTCTGAGTCGTTTGATGAGGTTCACCTTGGCAAGCAAGTGCCGGGTTGGATCGGGATCGATGCCAAGACCGCTATCGTGAAACGAGACGGAGCGGTCGTTTTCAAGAAAAAAGCCGCCAAACCCTCCGCCAAATATGCACGGATGCGTGCGTACGCGGTTGCGCCGTTGAAGGCGGGCGTGACCGTTGTGGCGGACATGTTGGGCGAGCCGAAAAAGGGTCGTAAGACTCTGTCGGACATGGGTCTGATCAACGATCGTTATATGATGATCATGCTGGCCAAGGAGCAGGCGATTCGCCTTGTCTCGTGGGGACCGATCCCGCGTATCCAAAAAGATGTTCCGTTCCATTGGAATGCGAACACGTGGTACACCGCGAAACTCAGCGTGGACGTTCATGACGGCACGGGGTTGATTCGTGCGAAGGTGTGGCCTCGCGGGGAGGATGAACCCGAGTCCTGGACGAACGAGATTTCCGATCCTTGTCCGAATCTCGAAGGAAGTCCGGGGTTGTATGCCTATTCGAAAGGGACAAGCGCGAAAAAACACGGTGCGCCGACATATTTTGATAATTTCAAGGTGACGAGGAACTGACTCTGTCACACCTTGTTGTTGGGGTTGGCGATACCCGCTCCCTCACGGTCGCGGCTCTGTATCGACAAACCGAACCCCAAGACTTAATCGTGACACTCCACTCATGCGGTGTCGTGCGGGGGGCAGTGAAGCGGCGGTATCAGACATAGGCCGGAGAAAAACCGGCGTTACTCAGGAGCGCTGGGCTTTTGTGCCGGCGTCCGGGAAATGAAGGAGATGGCATTGTTTAGGCAGATCATGTTCGTTGCAAGAATCGTTGTCGGCATGTGCTTTGGCGTATCAGTTGTGTCGGCGGCGCCTCCGGTGAAGGCGAAGACGGGGGATTGGGCGATGTGGGGTGGGTCTCCGGATCGTAACATGGTATCCGGAGAGACGCACATCCCTGCAACGTGGGACGTGGCGTCCAAGAAGAATATCAAATGGGCTTCACCTTTGGGGTCGCAGACATACGGCAACCCGGTTGTCTACAAGGGTAAGGTCTGGGTTGGAACCAACAACAACGGTCACCTGCGTCCCGGGATTAAGGGTGACAAGGGTGTGGTGGTCTGTGTGGACGAGAAGACGGGGAAGTTTCTTTACCAGATTACCCATGACAAGCTGCCGACGGGTCGGGTAAACGATTGGCCCGAGCAGGGGATTTGCTCGACTCCTCTTGCGCAGGACGATCGCATTTATTACATCAGCAATCGGTGCCAGGTGGTATGCGCCGATGCAGAAGGATTTCTCGACGGCGAAAACGACGGTCCATACAAGGACGAGAAGTATAAAGAGAGCCAGGACGGAGACATCATCTGGATTCTGGACATGTTCGAAGACCTCGAAGTGTTCCCGCACAACCTGGCTGCTTGCTCGCCCGTGTCGGATGGCAAACTTCTTTTCCTTACGACTTCCAACGGTGTAGACGAGGCTCACCTGAACATTCCCATGCCCGACGCCCCCGACTTTCTGGCGGTCAATATGAAAGATGGTTCGATCGCGTGGCAATCGAACATCGTGGGAAACAAGATTCTTCACGGTCAGTGGTCGTCTCCGGCGTATGGCGTGATCGGGGGGACGCCCCAGGCGATTTTTGCCGGTGGAGACGGTTGGTGTTATTCATTTGAGGCCAAGACGGGAAAGCTTCTGTGGAAGTTTGACCTGAACCCCAAGGACGCCGTGTGGCAGCTCGGTGGACGCGGCACACGAAACTCGATCATTTCCACCCCGGTCATCTATGATAACAAGGTGTTCCTCGCCGTTGGGCAAGACCCTGAGCATGGCGAAGGACCGGGGCACATGTATGCGATCGACGCGACGAAACGCGGAGACATTACCCAGTCCGGTCGCGTCTGGCACGTGGGCGGAGACGATTTTCATCGAACGCTTTCCGCCGTGGCGATCGCCGATGGACTTCTCTACGCTTCCGACCTGAGCGGGTATTTGTATTGCCTCGACGTCAAGACGGGGAAGCGCCATTGGCGTTACGACACGATGGCTGCCATTTGGGGTTCCCCCTACGTTGTGGACGGCAAGGTCATACTTGGTGATGAAGACGGGGAAGTTGTCGTCTTAAAGCATGGTCCCGAGATGAAAGAACTTGCGACGATGGACATGCTCAACTCGGTCTACACGACCCCGGTGGCGGCGAACGGAACGCTTTTTATTACCAACCGGAGAATGCTTTATGCAATCGGGAGCAAGTAGACACCGGTCGAAAGGGTGTGTGCGAGCGGATTGCACACACCCGCGTGGCAATCCATGTCACAAAACGCCTATTCGTTCGTAAGATTTGCAGGCCATGTTGTGCTATGGGCTTGCGGAATCCGCCGACCGATCGCTACCACGCTTTCCCAAAGATCGTTGGCCGAGGGTGGATTGAAAACTTGAAGGCGTAAGATCCCCTTGTTTCGGGAGATCACTTTCGCCGCGTGCTCACGCCGTGCATGTCGGCGAATGTCATCAGCCCCCATCCGTCACCTTCGCGCCAAGTCCACTCAAGCGTGTCTTTGTCGATCTGTCGGATGGTCCCACGACCGGACGTATTGTATCCATACTTGCTCCCGCTCGTTTTGATACGCCATTGTTTTTTTGACTCATCGTAGGTGACGATCCCCTGGGAAAACTCACCCATGCTGTCAAACCACCACATGCGATACTTTCCGATCGCTTCGTCCCACGTCCAGATGGTAAACCCCGTCAGCTTTCCGAGCGGACCCATGTCGAGTTCAGCCTGATCGACAACCATCCGCCGATCAAGCGACCACTTGGCCTCGTTGGTTCCACTGGTGTGAACGACGCCGTCGAGAACCGCCATGTTCACTTCGCCTGTGGTTTCCCATCGACCCAGAAGCATATCGAGTCGTTCCAGTTCAACCGGGCGGACCCGCTCAAACGAACCAAGTTCCTCCGGCGTCATTTTCGGAAGACATCCGGTGATGCAAAGTCCCGATGCCGTGGTCAGCATCGCTGACAGAATTCGCGTTCGCATGAGATTATGCTTCCTTCGTCTTTATTCTAATGGGACTCAACGGCCAGCGTGATCTTAGATACATCTCTGTCGTCGTGTAGCGAACACCCCTGCGTTGTTACTCGTTTGTTAAGAGGTCCAGGGGCGTCAGGCGATACCCCCAAAGAGATGGCACTCTAACTTCACGGTTGGGGTGGTTCAACCCGCCGGGGGCACGATCCTGTCCGCGAGGTGTGGCGGCAAGCGATTACGGTAACGCATGGGAAACATATTCCACAACGTGTCGCGCACGGGCGTTGGTGTGGTGAGCAATTTGTTGACGACAGCTAAACCCCGATACCGCGATTTTTGCGTCACCTCGGTTTCGTACCGCGGGAAACAGCCGATCCTCACCGATCGCTTTGGCCACATCGTAATGTTCGACTTCGTGCCCGAACGATCCAGCCATTCCGCAGCAACCACTGTCGATCTCGCGGGCGTCGTTGTCGAAGACGAGTCTCAGCAACGAAGTTGCATCCGAAGAGCCAATCAATGCCTTTTGATGGCAGTGTGCGTGATAAAGAATCGACATATCGTGCATTGATCGTTCAAGGAGGTCCGGACGTTGCGATAGTGCTTCGAGCAAAAAGGTTTCGATTGTTTGCACGCGCCGTGCCACGGTTTTGGCAGCTTGGATTCCAACCAGGTCGGGGTATTCGTCAAGCAACGTCAAGATGCAACTCGGTTCGCTTCCAACAATGGGGATGTCGCGTCGCGCATGATAAACCAGTCTGCGGACGTTGAATTCCGCAAGATCGCGTGCTTCTGTCAAAAGCCCTTGCGAAATGGCCGGTCGACCGCAGCACGCCGTCTTGGGACAAAGCACCTCGAATCCCAGTTTTTCCAGAAGGCGAACCGAGGCTTTTCCCACTTCGGGTGTAAAAAAGTTTGTCCAGGTATCAACGAAGTACACAACGCAACGAGACGTCGATTCATTTTCTTGAACGCCGTTTCGGTGGCGGCGAAACCACTGGCGAAAGGTCGTTCCAGCCATCCGCGGAGGAGCGATTCGACGATCCAATCCGTATCGTCGTTCGAGTGAAATACGCGTCGCCCTGGATTGGGAAACAAGATTCGCAAGGCGCGGAAAACGGCTGGCCTTTTCAAGGCGGCGCGGAAGTTCCGCGATCCATCTCGCCCGCGCCGTAACCCCCTGTGAAAGATTCCTCTGGGCGAGGTATTCCGCCTTCATCCTGGCCATATCCACACCGGTCGGACATTCTGTTTTGCACGCCTTACACGAAATACACAGGTCCATCACTTCCGCCAAACCCGGGTCGTCGATTCCGGAAAGCGGACCTCGGTTTGATAGTGCTGCACGAAGCGCATTGGCTCGCCCGCGTGTGGAGTGGATTTCGTCTCGGGTAGCCATGTAGGATGGGCACATCGTAGCGATATCGCGTTGGCGACATTGTCCGACGCCGCTGCACATTTCGGCCAAACCGCCCATCCCACCGTGGGAAGAGAAATCGAAATAGGTTTTCAGGGGGGTTGTCCGGTAGGTCGGTCCGTATCGCAGGTGCTCGGTCATCGACCATGGTTCTACGATTTTTCCCGGGTTCATTATACCGTGCGGATCAAACAGGTTTTTGACGGCGGCGAATGCCTCAATGATTTTGGCACCGTACATTCGCTCAAGAAACCCGGACCGAACAATTCCGTCGCCATGCTCACCGGTCATGGTCCCGCCGAACTCGACGGCAAGATCGCAAACGGCAGTTGCCACGCGCCGCATCTGTGCGATGCCGTCTTCGCTCTGAAGGCTGAGAACGGGTTTGACATGGATGCAACCAACGCTGGCGTGGGCGTAGTAGCCCGCATGAATCCCCTCGCGTTCGAGAATCGCGGCAAGTCGCTCGATATAATCGTGCAATCGTGAAGGATCGACGGCGGTGTCTTCAATGAACGAGTAGGGTTGCCGCTCGCCCGGTTTCGACATGAGCAATCCCAGACCGGCGGTGCGAAGCTGCCAGACGTCTTCCTGTGCGGGTCGGTCGGAAACGACGGAGATCGCGTGGGCGGATTGGGTCGCCAGGTCGTTTCGCGTCAATGCTTCAATCACGCCGCTGACTTCCTCCGGCGTGTCCCCGTAAAACTCCACGACAAGGATGGCCCTGGGATTCCCGGTTAGAAACCCGCATTGGGCCGACAGTGCCGAATTCGAGCGTCCCGCGTCGATGATCAACTGATCGACCAACTCAACGGCGGCGGGATGATGCTTCAGGATATGCGGCGTTGCAGCTAGCGGTGCAAGGATCGAGTCGTATTGAAGCACGACCAGCCTCGTCGCTTTGGGAATCGCAACAAGATCGAGCGTCGCCTCGACGACCACGCCAAGGGTCCCTTCGCTTCCGCAGAGAATTCGGGTGGGGTCCGCGTGCGTACCGCGATCGCCAAGTCGGTCCAGCCCGTATCCACCGTTACTTCGCATCACCCTTGGGAATCGCAGACGGATTTCGTCGAAGTGTTCGTCCCGGATTCGGCCCAAGGCGCTGCCAATCATCTGCGATCGCTCGCCTAGTGAAGTCGATCTTTGCTTCCTTCGATCGAACCGGACCATGTTGCCGTCCGACAAGACGACCGTAAGCGAGGTTACGTGATCCACCGTTCGACCGTAGATCACCGAATGCGCTCCGCAGGAATTGTTTGCGATCATTCCGCCAATGGTCGCCCGGCTGCTGGTGGCGACATCCGGTGCGAACCGAAGCCCGTGACGTGCAAGCAGTCGATTGAGGTCGTCCAACACGACACCCGGCCCCACGACGACGCTTTGGGCTTCGAGGTCCACGTTTCCGATCTGATTCATCCGGCGAGAAAGATCGAGTTGTACGCCGAACCCGACGGCTCCCCCCGTAAGACCTGTACCCGCTCCGCGCGCTATGACGGATGCACGTGCTTCGCGACAGACGTTCACTGCGCTTACGACGTCCTCGGCGTCACGGGGGAACACGACGCCTGCGGGGACAATTTCATAAATGCTCGCGTCCGTCGCGTACAATGCGCGTGAAAGAGGGTCAAATCGAACCTCGCCCCGTAGTTTCGCGCGCAGCGCTTGCTCTAGTTTGTGACGTGACGTGGAGCCTTTCCGGGGAGTGTTGCTTGCGGTTGGTGCTCGGGTTGTCATCGGTTCATCTGAAAGGTCGCATGCGCCAGTGCCGCCGCTCGATAGGTCTCAGCCGTTCGTTCCGCCATGGCACTTACCCCGTGATGTTCTCGCGCATAGGCCAAACCATTGCGGGCAATCTTTCGCGATTCCTCGCGATCGGTAAGTGCCGCGGCAAGGTGTTTGGCCAGTGAATCCGCCATCGGTTGATCACACACAAGGGCGGTTTCCCCGTGACGGAGATGATCGCCAACGCCCTGGCAGGAAATAACCATCGTTCCGGTACCCAGCGCCGTCAGCGTGTCGGAAGTGAATACGGTATCGAGTGACGGGTGGACAAAAATGTCCGCCGAACGCAGGGTCGACAGCGTATCTCCCAGGGGATTGGCAAAAGTGATTTGCGATTCGAGCTTTCGTTTGCGAACCAGTGCTCGCAGGCCCGATTCATACCGTCCTTCTCCAAGCACAAAGAGCATCGGAAAAAGGTTTTGTTTGCGCAAGCGATCCATCGCGACAATCAGGCGATCCACGCCACTTTCTTTTGACAGATTCGAAGTACAAAGCAGCGTCGGTGCCCGGTTGGGGTCGGCGAAACACGAAATGTCTTCCGAAACCTGAATCCCCGGACGAATGAGCTTGATTTGATCCGGGGGGATGGCGAGCTGATTCTCGAGTACTCCGACCAGTGGTTCGCTGACAGCAAGAAATTTCGCAACCGTTTTGAAGTCGATCCGCCCGATCGCATCGGCATCGGCCATGGATGAGACGTGCAGGAAAAAATCCGAATCGAAAATACGGGCCAACGCGCCGGCGTACTGGGATACCTCGCCCGAAAACGCGTGAACGATTGTCGGCGGTTGATGGGACAACGCATCGGAAAGGTGGTCAAGCTTGCGCTGGCGGAAAGGCCACGAAATCCGCTCGTGAACAACCGTCTGAACCGGACCAAGCGTCAGCGATTCGATCCGCGCGTCACTGCTCACCAGTCGCACCGAAATCGCCTGATCCACCAGCCCCACGATCAGGTATCGTAAGACACGACCAAAGCGATTCAGCACATCGCTGTCGACAAACAACGCCGTACTGATTGGCCGGGATTGCGGAGTGTCCGGTTGTTGATCCACGCGGCCATCACACCACCCGTTGTTCTTTGTGTCAACCGAATCATTTGTGCGACCGGCGGTGATTGCCAACATCGCGTTTCGGCGCTATCCTGTGTCCTTTGGGATTCGCTGTGGCATGACCTTGCAATCGGTAGAATTGTCGAACGGTCGAGGAAGTCGTCCCCGACGGAGAACCGCTGAGGTGCGCAATTGTTAGTCGTTCACGGGCTGGACAAGATCGCTCGGGATTTTTCAGGGTGTGCGCTTACCATCGGTAACTTTGACGGTGTTCATTGTGCTCATCGCAAGTTACTCGACACGGCTGCTGCCTTGGCGAGTAAAAACGGCGCCCAGGTCGTGGTTTTGACTTTCGAGCCGCATCCTCTTGCGATTCTGCGCCCCCGCCTAGCCCCTCCGAGACTCACCCTTCTCGAAGCCAAACTCGAATTGCTCTCCCGGGCGGGGGTGACCGCGACCGTTGTTATGAAAAGTGAACCCTCGCTGCTGGGGTTGTCACCCGAGGCATTTGTCAAGCAGGTCATTGTTGACCGCTTTCATCCCGACAACATCATCGAGGGACCGTCTTTTGGGTTTGGAAAGGATCGTGCGGGAACGCCCCAGGTTTTGTGTCAATTGGCGAAAGCGCATGGTTGCTGTGTTCATATCGCGGATTCTCTACACCTGACCCTGGGCGAGGCAGAAAGGGTGATGGTTTCCAGTTCGTTGATTCGCAATCTTCTGATCCGGGGGCGTGTGCGCGACGCGGCGACTTGCCTCGGGCGAGCTTATTCGGTTTCCGCTTTGATCATCCACGGTGATGGTCGAGGTCGCCAAATCGGGTTTCCCACAGCCAATCTCTGCGAAACCGACCAACTTGTTCCTGCGGAGGGCGTGTACGCGGGATGTGCGGTCGTTGGGGAAAGGCAGCACCCCTGCGCGATAAGCGTTGGAAGCAGTCCGACTTTTTCCGGGAAAACGTCGCGTGTTGAAGCCCATCTGCTCGATTTCGATGATGACATCTATGGTGAGCGGATCGACGTGCATTTTCAATGCTTTTTGCGTCCACAGCAAAAGTACAGTTCCGCCGATGCGTTGATCGACCAGTTGCGGCGCGACGTCGAGGCCGCACGAAAGATAGCAACTCGATTCGTTGACCGGGATGTCACTCGCGTTTGCAGGACCGAGGGGGCAAGTTGAAAACTCTTACCGACAACGATTTTCAAAATGCGACGTCGCTTGTGACGTCCTGGAAACGCCCGCTTCTTGTGACGCATACGAAACCGGATGGCGATGCCGTTGGATCGGTTCTTGCCGTTCGCGAATTGCTTCAACAGATCGGCGCAAGTCCGCTCGCGGTCTTGTTCGGAAAAATCCCCAATCGCTACTCGCCATTTGCGTCGTTCGATTCCATCGCGTCGTGGAACGAAGGCGTTTCAACCGGCGATATCGACCATTGTGACGGCGTGATTGTGCTTGACACGTGTTCCTACGGACAACTGGAACCGATTGCGAAATGGCTGCGCGAAAGTGACAGACCCACGCTCGCAATCGACCATCACAAGACGAGAGACGAGCTGGCGACGCATTATTGCATCGACGAATCCGCCGCCGCCAACTGCCTGATCCTTTACGAATGGGCCAGGGTCGCCGGTTGGAAGATCACCGAGGCGATCGCCCGGGCGCTGTTTTGCGGAATTGCCATGGACACGGGGTGGTTTCGACATTCCAACACGGACTCGCGTGTTTTTGATGCGGTTTCCGGAATTGTCTCTCATGGAGTTTCTCCCAGTGTTGTTTACGAGGGGTTGTATCATCAGGATTCCCAGGCACGCATCCGCCTGCTCGGCAAAGCCGTTGCAACACTGGAGCTGCATTGCGGCGGGCGACTGGCTACCATGCACTTGATGTGGGATTCATTCAAGAGTGTCAACGCACTGATGTCCGACGCAGAAGATGTGGTCAACGAATCGCTTCGCATCGCCAGTGTGATCGTTTCGGTCCTTTTTGTAGAACAGCAAGACGGTACCGTACGCGTCAATCTGCGCAGCAAGCCGCCCACCGTCACGCGTGGCGTTGATATCGACGTTGCGCAGATTGCTCAAGCGCTGGGTGGTGGCGGGCACGCTCGTGCCGCGGGGGTGCGGTTTGATACGACCGTTCAGGACGCTAGAGATCGTGTGCTTGGGAGATTGATGAAACTCATGCCACAGGGTTAACAGGCTGTTGAATGGGTGTGCACGGGCTTTTCGCCAATGGTTTCACCGGCAAGATGCCGGTGCCACACTATTTTGGGATAGGTTGTAAGTCCTGGGGTTCGGGTTGTCGATACGCAGACGCGACCGTGAGGGAGCGGAGAAACAAGGCGGACGATCCGCCGCCGGACTGAAGTCCGCGGCTCGCTCGCACAGCATGACAGATCGAGGGACGACGGGTCCACTCGGCATGACGGACCCGGCGAAGGGAGCAGCTATCGCCAGTCCCATCAATAAGGTGTGACAAGGCAGCGGCGGTCGTCTTTCAACGGGCACTGAAGGCGGGAGAAAATGCGAGATTGCAAAACTTGGCCTGGGCATCGCGATGTCAGCGCATCGCAAGGTGGGCGTTGATTGACGCGGTTCCACGATGATAAAAAGGCAACTGAATACGGATCTGTTCGTTGTCGCCGCACGCCGCTTGCTGTGCGGGTGGGTGTTTCTTGGTGAGCAACGCAACCTCGTCCTTGGACAGGGGTACATGAGGGCGGTATGAGCGATACGCTAAAAACAGAAAACACCGATCTCGATCGCTTTCTCCGCGCGGCGGCGGACCTGGGCGCCTCGGATGTTCACCTTGTCCCTGGTTATCCGGTCACTTATCGGATTCATGGTGAACTGAGGGAAGAATCCCCTTCGCCGCTGGCCGGAGACGAGGTGCAAGCCATGGTCGCCTCGATTCTACCAGAACACCTGGTCGCCCAACTCCAGGAGAAAAAGAGCCTGGATTGCTCGCTCAATATCGAGAACAACGGACGACCCTGCCGGTTTCGCGCTAATGTTTTTCTGTCGCGCGGTGACTGGTGCGCATGTCTTCGTCATGTTCCCAATGATATCCCGCCATTTAGGTGGATGGGGTTTCCGGAGGGACTTGCCCAGCGGCTGGTGGGTTTTCCCAACGGTCTGGTGATTATCACCGGCGTGACCGGCTCGGGAAAATCAACAACCCTTGCCTCGCTTATTAACATCATCAACGAAAGGGGAGGACGCCGGGTCATCACCGTTGAAGAACCGATCGAATACGTTTTCAAGTCAAAGGGGTCGACCGTGATCACGCAGCGTGAGGTGGGTCGCGACGTTGATTCGTTCTATGACGGTCTGCGCAGCGGACTCAGGCAGGACCCCGACGTGATCCTCCTCGGGGAGATTCGAGATCGAGATACGGCGCAGATGGCGCTCAGTGCGGCGGAGACGGGCCACCTGATTTTGACGACCCTCCATACAAAAGACGCCAAGGGGGCCATTACGCGCTTTGTTGATCTTTTCCCTCATCAGGTTCAAGACGACGTGCGAACACAGCTTTCGTTGAGTCTTCGATCCGTGGTCAGTCAGCATCTGCTCAAGCCCGCCAAAGAGGGCGAAAAACGCGTCCTGGCTCTGGAAGTACTGCACGTGAGTCAGCCTGCGCGCATCGCCATCAAGTTCGGGAAGATCGAAGCTATCGAAAGCGCCATTCAGACAGGAGGCCGTGAGGGGATGGTCTCACTCGACGACGAGCTTTTGCGACTTGTAAGAGAGAAACGGATTTCCCTGGACACCGCTCGCCGCTTCGCAAAAGACGGCAGCGCCATTCGTTGATTCGTTTCGGCTTTGTCCCGCCCCGCCCACCCCTTACGACCGGCGATTTTCAGGGCTGCGCACAGGTAGCCATACAGGATCGCTTCAGGCTTTCTTCACTGCGGGTTCATTCCTGGCAGCGGTTGGCAGTCCGTTGAAAAACTCCTTTCGGCACGGAGCGTGTTACGATTCTTACGAGGTCATGTGAGTCACGGAGGTCGGTCACAACCTGGGCGTGATCATGCGCAGGCTGTTTGGATTGGGAACGCCCCGCAGTTGCAAACGGAAGGGAAGACTGGCCCGGCCTTTTTTTCAATCTTTTTGCGCCTTCTGGCCGGGATTCCGAGCCGTGCTGCGTGAAAAAGGCGGTTCTTCAACGGGCTGATAGTTGTGACGCTCCAGTGGACCGAATTGAAGACAAAGATGTCCGAGTTTGGCACGCCGTTTGCCGGGGTTCTCGGTGGATGAGAGGTTGGCCGGGGCGTTCCCGAGGGAGGTCACGCGGATGTTTTGCCATTTTTTACAGGCGGCTGGTACGCACCCGCTACGACGTTGCCGGTCGCTTTCTGTTGTTGATTCACGGCGTGGTTGGGCCTGCAACGCGGTCTGTGATCGGTCGTTACGGCGCGATCTCAAAACGCTTGCCCGGTTTTTGGAGGTGTACTGTCGGTGTCGGCATGGCGCACAGCCCAAAAGAGCGGTGCGTATTTCCGGGATCAATGTCGCCGCAATCGCCGGTAAGAGAATCGACCTTTGCCCCGACTGTGCAAAGCTTCTTACCCATGCTTTTGTCAAGCGGTCCCACTGTCCGATGAATCCCAAACCGGCGTGCAAGCATTGTCCGAACCACTGTTACCATCCCGCGTACCGTCGCAAGATGCAAGAGGTGATGCGGTTTTCGGGAAAACGGCTGCTGATCACGGGTCGGTTAGACTATATCTTTCACATGCTTTTTTGACGCGGAAGATAAGACCGGTGCGTATCAGGTCGGGAAGCGCATTGCAGCGGCAGCGCCGCTGCACGCTCGCCTCTATCGATGGCAGATGAGGCAATCGGTTGATACGCCGCGGTCTTTGTGGCACGCAAGGCAATCGTTCATTCGCATCACGAGTTGGTTGTAAGCGGGCGGCTTGGTCAGTTTGGGCTGATTCGGATGACACCGCAGGCAGTCGATCTTGCCGGAGGTGACGTGTCGCCGGTGGGGAAAGAAAACGTCGGGTCGTGTTCGTGTGACGCGCCGCCAGGGAATATCCTCCTCCAGATCATCAAAGGCAAACAGGGCATCTTTTTGAGGATTGGTATGTTGCTCCTCATCAATGTCGTGACAGTCGAGGCAGATCGCCTTTCCCGGAAGACCTGCGAAAACTCCGGTCGTGGCATTGCGATGACATTCAACACATTGCAAGTTGGCGCTGTCTAGATGCACGTGATGGTTAAAGGCGATTGGCTGGGTGACCCGGTCGCCGCCTTTTACGTACGCCCGCGCAATGACCGAAAGACCAACGATCACCACCAGGATCGCCATGATCGAAAGTTTACGACTCATTTCTGACAAGCTCCTTAACAACCGTCGGGCTTACATGTCAAGACCTGACTTGGCAATGACCGTTATTTCGATCCGGCGGGTGCGGACCCTTTGGGAGATGGCTTCAGCGATTGTAGATACGCAAGCAAATCGACCATTTCCCCATCGTCAAACACAGGCCAGGTGATGCCGGCTTCGGACATTCGTTGCAGCATCGTTTCTCCGTGATTCCACAGCGCCGTAGCCATGTCGATCGGTGTTGCGTCCTGCCCCAGTTTCGTGACAACCGGTCCCATGGCGTCGGCGATTTCCTCACGTTCGTGGCAAGACCCGCATCCTTTTTGCATAAACACCCGCTCGCCATGCGCGACGTTTCCCTTGTCGTCGCGGTTTTGCAGGGCAAGAACATAGGACAAGATGTCCGCCAGTTCCTGTGCCGCGATCGGTCTGCGTTCAACGCCGCGCTCACTCATCAACTTGGCCATGTCGGGTGAATGGTTCCACATCCGCGAAGCCAGGGCACCAACCGATACCGGAAGGTCCGCCGTTGCCAGGTCCGGTCCGACACCGGGATGACACTGCGCACAACCTTTTTTCGTGAACAACTCTCGACCACGAGAAGCCGATCCCGGGTGCAGGTAAACCTTTTCCGCACTGGCTCCTACACTCCGAACGTAGGCGATGATGTGTACCAGGTCGCTCCCTTCCAATTTCGGCCAGGCCACGTCGTTTTGCTTCATGGCTGCGTCCATCAGCGGAGCGTGTTCCCACATCATCTGCGACCAGATGATCGGGTTGGCATAGCTACCCCACTTGGCCAGATCAGGTCCGATTCCACTCCCGGAAGTGTCAACCGAATGGCACGAGGCGCACCCTCTGCTCTGGAGCAGCTCCCGACCGCGTATCGGATTGCCCGGTTCGTCCAGACTTCGAACAAAAAACAACAGCGCAAATAGCTGCGCCATGTCGTCGCGCGTCAGCGTCGGCGGCGCGTGACCGGTTGCCTTCATGCGACTTAACATCTTGGGGATGTGGTTCCACATCGTTCCGGCAAGCTTACCGGGCGAGAGGTGCTCGGTGCGACTCCGCCCCAGATCGGGACCGATGTGCCCACCCTGGTCCCAGATGGCGTGGCACGTCACGCATTGTTTTTCGCGGAAGATGCGCCATCCGCGCATAATATCTCCGGAGCGCGTATCGCCGGAGTTGGTTTGAGCAAAAACCCCTCCGGTGACGCACGTCAGAACGGCGACATGGATGATCAACGAGATCGTCCCCCCGCAGGACCGGTGCGGTCGAGTTGGATTCATTGCGCTACTCCCATACTCTCCAGCGGGCGCGTCGACACACCTGGCGGAGCGGATTGCGGTTCGGGCAAATAACTCTTGAGTCGTTCGGTCACCTCTGCGATTGACTTTTCGCGACCTTCCTGTACCTCCCAGATCGAGACGATCGGAAACACCTTTGTGAAAAGTACATACATGAGAATGAAGGCGGCCGTACACCCCGCGAGAATCGACCACTCAACCCAGGTGGGGCTGTACGTGACGCTCGATGCGTGAGGGAGTCTTGGTTGCGAAAGCGATGGAACGACGATGATGAATCGTTCCAGGTACATTCCAATGTTTACGGAAATGGATGCGATGACCGTTCCTGCAATCGTGCGCGTGCGCTTCCTGGAAAGAATGGCCACGGGGATGACAAAGCACGTGACGACCATCGTCCAGAAGTGTGTTGCGAACGGACCGGATATCTTCATCCAGAAAATCGCCATGTGCGCCGGCTCGTTCCCGTAGAACGTTGTTAGGAACTCGGAGACCGTAAAGTAAAACCAGGCGAAACACATGGCCAACAACATGAGTCCCAGGTTGTTAAAATGAAGTTTCTTGAAGTACTCGTCCAGGTGATAGACCCAGCGGATCAGGGCCATCGCGCAGATCAAGGCGGCGATGCCGGAGAAGATCGCGCCCACAACAAAGTAAGGACCGAAGATCGCGCTATGCCACATGGGTTGAATCGTCATTGCGAAAATAAAACTGATGACGGTGTGAACGGAAACCGCAACCGGAATCACGATGATCGCCATCACGCTTATGATTCTTTCAAGGACACGCATCTGCCGGGGGGTTCCCGTCCACCCCAGGGCGAGCATGCGGTAAAACCAGTGCCACTTGTTCGTGTGATCTCGGAGAATGGCAATGTCGGGAATGAGGGGAAGATACAGGTAGGCCGTACTCATCGTCAGGTAAACCGTGATGCTGCACACGTCCCAGAGCAACGGCGACTGAAACCGACCGTGGTAGATGATGTTCATCAAGCGATCGGGTCTTCCAAGGTCGATCAGCACGTTTCCAACACCGAACAGGATGACCATCACGGTGATCACCTCGGCAGAGCGGGTGATCGTGCGGCGCCATTCCGCGCCGAGAATGCGCAACACGGCGGAAATCAACGTACCCGCGTGGCTGATCCCGATGAAGAATACGAAGTTGGTGATGTAAAACCCCCAGTAGACGGGTCTTCCCAGACCGGTGACACCAAGCCCCTTACGAAATTGTGTTGAGTAGGCGAAAACCGCAAACGCGATGATGGCAAGCAGTACGCTCACCGTAAAATAGAACCGTCCACCGGTGTGAAGGATCGGCTCGAGCAAAATAGCGTCCTCCTTGATGGGAGGAGGGGGTTGTTTTTGAAAAGCGACTGACACGTTAATCACCCTCACGAAGGTAAATGACTTTCGGTTTGGTTCCCAGGTCTTCGAGAAGCCTGTAGGCACGCCGGCTGTTGGCCGATTTGGAGACCTCGCTGTTGGGGTCCGCCATGTCGCCGAAGACCATCGCCTTGGTGGGGCATGATTCGACACAGGCGGGCGTATACTCACCGGGTTTCAGCGGGCGGTTTTCGGCGCGGGCGTTATCGCGAGCATTTTGCAAACGGTGGTGGCAAAACGTGCATTTTTCGACCACCCCTTTGGGTCTCACCGAGACGTCGGGGTCGAGCGCTTTGCCCATGGGCTCAGGCCATTGCGGCTTGGTCCAGTTAAAGTATCGAGCCGTGTACGGGCACGCCGTCGTACAGTAGCGACAACCGATACAACGACTGAAAATCTGCCCGACAATACCCTCCTCGTTAAGAAAGGTAGCTCCAACAGGACACACTTTGACGCACGGCGGGTTCTCGCAGTGGAAACAGGGTCGGGGCAACAAACGCTCCAGCACTTTAGGATGCTCGCCTTCTCCCGCGAAGGGAATCATCTCCATCCAGGTAAAGCTACGCCCGCGGTCCGCTTCCTCCGGTCCGGTCGGAGGGAGGTTGTTTTCCGCCTGGCATGCCGTTACGCACGCCTGACAGGCCGTGCAACGATCCAGATCAATCGTCATGCCCCATTTAGCCATAATGCTCACATCCTATTCAATAGCGGTGGCGCTCCGCTCATTGTTTCTGAATCGTTGCTCGTGTTCCCGTCCAAAGCGACCGACCGGTGAGTGGATCGGGACGGGCGTCAACAAGCTGCGCGGGATTATCGCCGATTCCCGCGCACCATCTTCCTCCGGTTGCGTGGCCAAGACCGAACGGAATCGCGATGACCTCCCGCATGAGTCCCGAGTAGACTTTGACCGGAAGCACCAGTCGTCCTCGTGATGTGCGCACCTCCACCTTGTCGCCCTCGGCAACCCCGAACCGCTTGGCGGTTTCAGGATGGATCTCAACCCAGGTGCGCCATTTCTGGAACATGTAAGCCCCCGCAATATCGTTGAGCCAAGGCAGGTTGGCGCTTGATACGGCCACCAGGTTGGGTAGCGCGTACACATACAAGTCCAGCGGGAACTCCCCCCGTTCGGTGCGCGCGTCCGGCGGACAAAATGGAGCGCACCGTCGATCGAGATCCGAGGTCTTTTGGATCGGGGGGATCGCCTCGAACGATCGCGCTAAGTAGCGTGAGCTGAAGGCGAATCTGCCCGGTGGGGATTGAAAAACACGCTCCCACTCGCGATGGAAATAGATCGGATCAGTCCACCCGCCACCTTCCACCACATTCTTTCGGAACGACTCGAAGTCATCGGCGAACGGTGCACGCCATCCTCGAGCCTCGAGCAGTTGCGCCCAACTCTCCTCGTTTTCCGGACCGAACGCCGCTCCCTTTTTTGCTTCGAACAACTCGTGACAGACCTCTTTTACCGCGTCTTGGGCGCTCTCCCAGGGAAGGGCACTTGCAACCGCGTCGTCAAGGCGCTCGCCAAGAGTTTTGACGATCGAATAAGGATCACGCGCATCGTCCGGTGGGTCCATCACGGGTTGCCCCACGGATACGACGGGATGCCCGGACAGGGTATGCCCGACGTTGAAATCCCAACGATGCAAGCTGTGCAGCGTGGGAAGTATCAAATCGGCGTGTCGGTTGCTGTCATCGTGATATGCGGAAAAGGCTACGACGAAGGGAACCGAAGATAGGGCTTTGGCGAATCGAGTGCCTTCCGCCAGCGCGAACACGGGGTCGGCGTCCACGAGAAACAACGCCTTGGTGGGGTTGGGCGTTCCGCTTTCAATCGCCTCGGAAAGCAAGTCAACGGCGCTTCCTGCGAGGCGGCGCTTCCCGGGTTGATCGTCCAGACGCTTGGCGGCAAGTCCCTGCTTGGCTACCGCATCTACCGCGAAGGGCTTGTCCAGTAGGGAAAAGGCTTGAAACACCGTGACGCCGCCGGGCACGTCAATGTTGCCCGCCAACGCGTTGAGGCAATGGATGGCCATTCGGTCATAAGTTGCGGGTGCGCCGCATCCGCCCCCATCGTATCCCAGGGCGATCGAGGGTCGGTTGACGCCAAACTCTCGTGCGATCCTGAAAATCGTCCCCTCCGCAACCCCCGTCTGCTCCCTGACCTTGGCGGGGGTGTAATCTTGCAGGACCATGCGACGAAAGCCCAGATGCGAAACGCCCGCGCGATCTTTCCAATCGTTGAATCCAAAACCGTGTTGCTCCACAAACGTGCGATCGTAGAGGTCCTCACGGATCAGCACGTGTGCAATGCCCAGCGCAATAGCCCCCTCGGTTCCCGGGCGAATCGGAACCCACTCATCCGCCTTGGCTCCCGTGAGCGAATAACGGGGAGCAAGATGGACCCAACGTGGTCTGAAACCAGGTCGACTCCGGCGAAAATCCGCAAACGATCGAGCGGATTGCTCGGCTGACCAATGTTCGTCAAGCCAACCGCTCGAAAAAGACAGTACGTACGCCGCGCCGGTCACGTCGTACCCGATGCGCTGGCGTATTCCCTGCGTTGCGAGCACAGCCGGATGAACGTCAAGATTGTCGTCTGGGAACGCATCGACCAGGTTGGGCGAACCAAAGGCATCCATAAAACGCTGCCAGGCAACGCGCGTCAGACCGCGATCGCGCCCGATGACCGTGCAGAGTGATTGGGGGCTTTCCCCGCGCACCTGCTTTAACTTTTCTGCGATCAGGTCGAAGGCGGCGTCCCATTCGATGGGCTTCCACCGACCACCCCCTCTTGTCCCGACGGATTGGAGCGGTTGCCGCAGGCGATCGGGGTTGTAAAGATCCTGCAAAACCGCCGAAGCACGGGAGCACAGCCCGCCCCGGTTGATCGGGTGGTTCTTGTTGCCGCGCACCCCCACCGCACATCCGTGGACGACGCGGATCCTCAGCCCGCATCCGCCGGGACACATCGGACACAGCGTGTTTACGAACTGTTCGCGTGGGGGGGAATCCTCGGTTGTGGCGTACTCGATAAACCACTCGCGAGGAGCGGCCATCGCACACGCTGCGTGACCGTACGCCGCGCCCAGCGCCACGAGAAAATCACGACGATTAAGAGTTAGCCAATCTTCCATCGACGGACCTTTCGCCTAATGCCCATCCGGTTTCATTACTTTCTTGCGAGAAGCCAGGACAAAACTCATCGTGACCGGCTCAATATGCTCGCCCGTGTCGTCCGCAATCAGTGTTTCCGTTGTATATTCGTAGTGGAGATCCGCCGTCAGCGTCAGACGTGGTGCCTTCACCTTACGAAACGAGATGTCAATCGTTCTTACTTCGTCAGGTTTGAGTCGGGTATCACTGCGAACCGATGCGGCTTCCAGCATCAGCCGGTGCTCGTGTTTGATCGGGCGTGCATCCTGATCCAGCATCACAAGTTCAAACGGAATCTCGCGCTGATCCACAACGCGACCGCCGTCACGAATCGTCACATCGAGATAGGCACGGTGCAGCGGCATTCCGGTCGGAAAGCAATGCCCGCTTCCGCGATTGGCCACCTTGATGTAAACCCAGATGCGGTCGCCGATCCATTCATAACCCGAAACGTCGAGCGTGACGGCTTTGCGAACTCGATCCATACTGTGCGACCCGGAAATGTTGTGCAGATTGGCCGTCTTACCGGAGTCCCCCTTGACATTCAACGCGACCACGCGACCGGGGATAAGCGGCATGTGACAGTTTTGGCATTGCTTGCCCTTTTGGGCGTAGGAACTTTTTTTCCACTCGCTGTACGTTCCCAGAACGGTGATGCCATTCGCATTGCGGTATTCGTGACACGCGGCGCAGAACTCGGAACGACCGTGCAGGTCGCTGTGGACGATTCGGTGGGCGGGGGACTGTGCGTGACGCAACGGTCCGTATTTCGTCTTGCCAAGGGTCCATCGAATCGGGTCAGAACGGTCACTGAGCTCCACCGCCTTAACGCTGTGACAAAAATCGCAGGTAACACCCTTCGACAGGGCATCTTCCCCGTTGACCGGCTTGGATTTTTCCCGAACAGTCGGCGAGTGGCACAAGAGACAAATGTGCGCTCCGTTTTTCCCGTACGCCCGATTCGTGCGCTTGTAGGCCGCCTGGAAAACCGCATCGGACCACGCCTGCGCGTGCATGGACTCTCGCCAAACGGCGTGAATGGCTTGATGGCATTCGCCGCACACTTCGGGAGACGTCCAGCCGTCGGGGTTGATTTTCGGCAGCGGTTTCGTTGGGGCTCCAGCATCATCGGAAGATCGATCCTGCCCCCAAGCGTCCTTGCAAGGAACCGTTGAAAACGTCAGCAAGACAAGGAAGGCAAGATGCCCAGCTCTTGGTCTGACCGCGCAAGATGGTGTGAACTCGAAATGGCTTTGTGATTTCGGCTGGACTACTCGAACGCGCATCGGCGATCTCTCATTCATCCCGGCTCTTGACATTTACAGCGCCGCCCGACCTTCCGCGAACCCTCTCTGCGCGGACGGTAGTCCCATTACGCCATGCGCTTGGCGGCGCTTGTTTGCAGATCATGCACCCACATCATCTGCATTCCTTGCAACCGGCGACCGATGACACCGGCCAGATTTCGCATAAACAAGTGGCCTGTATGAGCGTCGGTTTCAAAAAAATCCTCCAAGACCGAACGACTCAGTGCCGTCAAAACGCATTGGGTTGTACACTCGGCGCTAAGCGTAAAGCGGTACGGAGGGACGAGCGACGACCACGCAACGACGTCGCCCGCCTGCAGGCGATCCATCGCTACTTCGCGCGTGACGTTCATGACATGGACGGGAAAGACCAGGTCCACCGCACCTTCGAGGAGAACCATCAGGTCGTTCGCTTCTTCGTCACGGTCGAACAGGCGGTGTCCTGCCTCGACCGATATCTGCCGACCCTTGGAGCAGAGCTGGTCGATAATGTCCGGCGCGATGTCTTCGAAAATCGCCGCTCTTGAAAGTGTTTGTGTTTCGCTCATCGTTCAAATCCGTCCGGTGCGTCCGGTACCGAGCGACTTCGCCCTGAAAACGCGCCCAAAGACGCGCGGGCTTAGTCCATGCGAAACCGAAGGCAAAAAAAACGTCCGTGCGCCGGCTCCGTGGTAACACCGGCGCACAGACGAGATCGGATCGCTCGCTATGGAGCGAGCGGCAGTGTCTGGGAATACGCGCCTAGATCGGCGACATCCACGTTACTTCCGCCGTCCGCAACGATGCTCGGCATCCCGGCGACCCCGGGTTGACCGAAGCGTACTTTGTGCTGGAACTCCCACGGGTTGTCGACCGCCACGGTCGCGAGGAACTCTCCCTCATCAAACTCAAGGGTAAGACCGTCCGCACCGTGGCACACCGAGCAGGCGAGCCCCACGCCATCACCTGACTCAAAAATCGTTTGACCTGCCGTTTCGTTCCCGGTGAACGCACCCTGGGAGTCGATGATGGTGGTCGTATCGATCTGCCCTTCAAGGACGAATTTCACCAAATCCCAGATGTTGTCATCGCCAAGATCAAAGCCGGTGTCTCCGTAACCGTGGTCATTGTGGAGCAGATCAAAGATTTCGTTGGGCGTCTTCGTCGTCCCGAAGATGCCCGCGATCCCCGTTCGATGATCGCCTGACCCGTAGACTCCGTCCACGCCCTTGTAGTCCCAACCATGACATTCCTTGCACCGCCACGTGTCCGCGCCGGTACGAGTGTTCGACGTTGTATCCGGTCGACTGGCCCAGAGCGGGTGGTCACCGGTCGGCGCGTCCAGCCCGGCGGCCTTCCAGAAATTATCGTAAAGCGTCCCTCCGCGAACGACGCTGGCGTCGGTGAATGCCTGCGGAGTCGTGGTGGTATCCCCATCCCCGTCAGTCCCACCGCTTCCACTACCACTCGGAGGTGACGAGACGCTGGGACATCCTCCCATCAAGCCCACAAAAGGTAGCATCGCCGCTACCATCCATCCCATCGTTGCATGTTTTCGTCGCATTTTTTTCTCCTAAAAAATCCATCACCAGCCCAAGGTGGGCCCGAACACCGCATCGTGCGCGCCAAAACAAAATGACCGGACGGCATCCTACACGAATCCAACACCTGCAGGAACGACGGGTCGTCCGTGACCAACGACATTAAGCCACAGCGATCTTATCCTTATTTGAGCCCCCAGCCTCGTTACGAACACGCGTTCTCGAGTCAGAGCAGGCTAGATAGGGCACTTGAGAAACTGCCCTTTTATCCTGCACGCCGCGTGCCAATCAACGGACCTCACAGCTTGTTTCCAGGGCGCGCTCCCAGGGGTAACGATTTGGCATGGAATTTGCACGCTTTCAAAATGTGAGTATTCGTGCTTCGTCGGTTTTGCGGTGCGCGCGTGACTGATCAAGTCGTTGGCGCGTAAAGGGGGGTGGTTTGTAGTCGCCCGGCATCGACGCGGCGTTTATGCACCTATTGTTTCCTCGTTTCGCTTTGAGAAGGAGAGTGGCTAGGATGTTTCGATGTAGCACGTTGGCGGTCGTCGCAGGGTTCGTAGTCAGTTACGTTTCGATCATGGGGCAGGCGGGAGCCGATGACAATGTACGCGTGGCCACCAACGCGACAAGAGCGGCTACCCTGGTCGTCGAAGGTTCGTCCTCTTATGCTTACGTCGGGTCGAAGAAGTGCAAGAAATGTCACATCAAGCAGTACAAAAGCTGGGAAAAAACCAGGATGAGTCATGCTTTCGAGATTCTCATGCCCGGTCAGCATAAAGAGGCGAAGAAGAAGTTCCACGTGGATATCGCCAAAGACTTCACAAAAGACGAGAAATGCCTGAAATGTCACACGGTTGGATTTGGTAAGAAGGGCGGGTATGCTACGCCCGACCCCTCGGATAAAAGGGCGGTTCGCAAGGCGAAGAAGCTGATGGGGGTCGGGTGCGAAAGTTGCCACGGTCCCGGAAGTGCTTACGTTAAGGTGTTCGAGGATATCCTTAAGTCGAAACGAAAATACAAGCAGGAAGAGCTATACGCCGTTGGGTTGAATAAGATTGACGAGTCCGTCTGCAAGACGTGTCACAACCAGGAGAGCCCGACGATCAACCCGGGAGACCCCTTCGATTTTGAGAAACGCAAGGAGCAGGGAACACACGAGCACTTCCCGCTGAAACAGCGCGAGTAGCATGCGAGAGGCGAGTTCGACGTCAGCTTTGGGATTGCGAGGTTCTCCAAGCAGAGCCGCGACCGTGAGCGAGCGGACCGGGGTCGAACCCGCAGATATTTGGGCATTGCGAAGTGTCGGTCGCATCGGCGAAGATTGGGTGCCTTCGGGCACACGCTTGAGGATTTTGGGTCTTTTGATAGGGAGAAAAAATGCGCTCACCTCACAAGTGTTCCATGCCGCTGATGGCTATGGCGCTCATGGTTTTTTCAGGTTGCGGCACGAATCTCAACGAAGGTTTGTTCCAGGCTGCCAGTGCGTCCGGCCGGTCCCTGCTCGACATCTTTCTCACAGACCTTCAAAATTCCGTCGCCGATGCCTTGGACAGTGCCAACACTCCAAGTGGTGAAGATCAGAATGGTGGTGAAATGACGCCCCCCGAGAATACATCCGGAGATCAGACGCCAATCGACGAATTGACCGGCGATCCCGCTTTGGGTGAGGAGATTTTTATGGCGAACAATTGTTCAGCCTGCCATTGCGACGATGCCATGGGGGGATGCGCCCTGAATGCTCCGAATCTGGTCGAGGTTTCTGTGGACATTGTGGATGACCATGTTCGCGGCGATGCGGAACATCCAGGTGGGAAGTTCAACTTTTCAAATCAGGATGTCGTCGATCTCCAATCCTACTTAGCAAGTTTGGGCGGAAGTTAGCGCGGCGCCGGCTTTGTAATTTTGGGTTGGATTCCTCCGGTTAGGGTCGCGACGGTGAGGGGGCGTTTGGGCACGACCTTCATCGTGGACGCCGGTTGCGATTCGACAGCCCGTGTGGCGGGCATCGCCCGCCGCGACAGCTTGTGGGTCTGGCATTGCCCGTAGCCGGAACCACCCTGTATCCCCCCTTGAAGAGGGGGGGACGCAGCGAGCCGCGGACTTTGGTCCGCGCGGATGCCCGTCGTCACATTGCGACTTTAGTCCGCGCGGGTCATCGTCCTCGTGAAGGCAGACTCAAAATGACGCGGCGGATGATACGCTGGCGGCGATGCCCCCTGTATCCATGAAGAGGCTGTTTGTGGTCCATAGGCGTCCCGCATTTTCTTTTTCTCTTTCTGGCGTCGGTCCATTTCCGGTGGGGATTGAAGCTTGTAGAATCTGTCCCCAAAGGCTGGGGCACCGGCACCCTGCCGGCGTTCGCGAGTGGAAAGCCCGCGTTGCAACGGTCATTGGGATAGGCTCTCGAGCCTCACCGTTGTCGGATTACCGCCCCGACGAAGCCCGGAGTTCGCCGAGTACGTATTCGTCGCTTAAATGATCGCCCAGCGGTGACGTGTAGGTCACTGCCAGCACGTACCGCCCTGTGCCGGGGATCACGGCCCGATTCACCCCCAGGCGAAGCTCGTACATCTGCGTGAGGCGGTTCCAGTGTTTTCGCTGTTGTTGGACGCTTCCTAAGTCTACCGTCCACTGTTCCACCCGTTCACCCCGCTGGTTCGCACTGGCAGGGACATACTTGAAAAGCTCCACGCGGATGGTCCCCACGATCATCAAGCCCGGATTATCAAGGGAATTGACAGCACGTAGCAAAACCTCGATACCATCCGGCGTGTCGTCGGAGTCAAAGCTGCGAAGACGCGTAAAGGGTTTGACGATTTCGATCCGACTAGGCATGAGTAGGGCGAGCATGCCCTGCCGTGCCGTGTCGTTGAGAAGGGCCGGAGAAGACTTGCACCCTGCCATCGCCAAAAGTAGAACCACTGGACAAAATGTTTGCAACGTCACAGCCAACCCCCTTGCCGCACGATTGGCCGGCGTCCATGCGCAGATTCCGTTCATTTCGGCAAGTCTATCGGCGACCGATCGCACGGGCAACGCTTGTGGTCGTCGCAATGCTGGTTCCAGGCGTCCTCATGGGATGCAACATTGCCCCAAAACAGAACGCGGGGGATTTTTTTGTTGCGGCCAGATACGACGTCAAACCATCACCACTGTCTCACACGGTATGGGAACAGTCGGTTGACGTTCAGTACGACTTTGCAAGAATCGCAGAGCTCGGTTTTGACACGGTTCTCTTGAACCCGGCTTGCTGGGCTGATGCAAAAACCGCTCTCGACGCGGCTTCGACACAACATTTGGGGGTTGTTCTGGCGATTGACGTGCAGGACCGACCTGCGGAGGCGGGGCGGGCGCGGACGATGAGTAAAAATGGGGCGTCTTACCTGCCTATCCCCGCGGCGCTATTAAGACATGAAGCGCTTCGCGGTGCCGTCGTGGAGGCTGGTTGCAGCAGGTCCGGCGCGTCGCGTGCCGTTGACGTCTGTTCGTCCGTTTCCAGAGCTGGGCTTCGCTGTGTACCCATTTTCGAGGCGTCGCACCTTGCGGAATCGGGGCGCGAAACGCAATGCCGCGACGCGGGTGAGATTACAGCCAGTGCCCCGGCGGTCGTTGATGCATCGATGATCGCAGCCAAGGGGGTTGCATCTCCGAAGCAGCAGTTGCTCGGACAGTATCACGCGGCTCTTTCGGGCGGGTTGGATGGTGGACTTGTTGTAAGCGGTTGGCAGCACGACGATACGCCTCAAGGACAGCGTTTTGATTCACTGCCCGCTCCCCGTGCCGCCGTGGCAGCACTTTTGGATCGGGCCAAACGATGGGGACCGCGTCTGGTTGGCTCGAAGGTTGTAACCAACGACGCGTCGGCATCCTGCGCTCCATGTTTTCGTTTGACGACATTTTTGCGTGGGGAGCGACGATATCTTTTGATTTTTAATCCTGCTCCGGATCACAGTGCACGAGGCGAACTGCGGATCCCGGCTCGATTCGCCGACGGAATGATTCAAAGGGCGGTCGAAATCCCCGGCGAAGATACACCGACTCCCGGGAACGTTTATCACGTGGCGCACGGGAGAATCGCCATTGCACTGGAGTTGACTCCGGGGGACGCCAAACTGTTCGAGATTTTTTAACCACCAACGAACTTTCAAAGACAGTCGACATGGCCAACATACTTGTAACCGGCGGCGCGGGGTTCATAGGATCGCACCTGGTAACCGCGCTTGTCGAAAGAGGGCATTGGGTTCGTGTTCTGGATAACTTTTGTACTTCGCACCCGGATAATCTCCGCCACGTTCAAGACCGGTGCGAAATCTACGAAGCGGACATTGTTGAACCCGACGCCTGCCGGGCTGCGACAAAAGGCGTCGAAATCGTCTTTCACGAAGCGGCCCTGGGTTCCGTACCGAAATCCGTGGACCAACCTCAACCAAGCCACGATACCAATATCAACGAAACTTTTAATGTGCTTCGTGCCTGCGTGGAAAACAAGGTTCGCCGCTTCATTTACGCGGGTAGCAGCAGCGCCTACGGTGACAGCGACGTATCGCCCAAACACGAGGGGATCGTTCCGGCGCCGCTGAGTCCCTACGCCGTGCAAAAGTTGACGGGCGAGTATTACCTGCGCGCATTTCACGAATGCTTTGCCCTGGAAACTCTTTCGTTGCGATATTTCAACGTCTTCGGGGAGCGGCAGGACCCCAAGAGCAGATATGCCGCCGCGATTCCGGCTTTTGTCGTTTCGATCCTGCGCGGAGAGAGCCCAACGATCTACGGCGACGGCAATCAGTCGCGCGATTTCACCTATATCGACAATGTTGTCGAGGGGAACCTTTTGGCGATGGAAACAAACAACGCAACCGGTGACGCGATCAACCTCGCGTGTGGCGGACAGATCACGGTCAACCAGGTCATTTCCGCGATCAACACGGAGCTTGGTACGCACGTATCGCCGAACTACGTGGATCCAAGACCGGGGGATGTCCGTCATTCCTGCGCCGACATCACGCTTGCGGGGAAAGTTCTTCACTTTCAACCAACCGTCAGTTTTGAGGAAGGCCTCAAGCGGTCCATCGACTACTATAAGACGCTCGCGTAGGCTACGTCCGCTTTGACCTTGGGGGCGTTGCGTGCGCGGAGACGGTCGGGTTGCACTGGAGCCAGTGTTTGGAAAACTTCGCCGTTTTCAATTTTTCGTTCAAAAGGGTACCGATGACAATTCAAGATTTCCAACAATTGATCGAGAAGATGTACAGCCAAAAGGACCGTCAACGCGGCACGGCGGCAACGTTCCTCTGGTTTATGGAAGAAGTCGGTGAGCTTGCTTCCGCTATTCGCGAGGGAACCCCGCAGGAGAAAGAAGGCGAGTTTGCCGACGTGCTTGCGTGGTTGGTAACGCTTGCCAACATCACCGACGTCGATCTGACCAAAGCACTCCGCGACAAATACGGGACGGGGTGTCCCGGTTGTGGCAAGATGGCGTGCGTCTGCGATACAAAAACGTAACACCCAGGTTCGCGTGGGAAGCAAGCGGAAGCCGCGCGGACATTCAGTGCGCTGCTCGCTACACAAATGAACCGCGCGGACTCCAGGTCCGCGGCTCGCTGTTCAAAACGGACTTTGCTCTGATCGTCAAGGTTCGGTTTTGCCCGCTTCATACTCCGAACGAAACGGCGCTGGATGCTTGGACGTTTCATTCTCCGCGTGGTATCCTCATGGGGCGTTCGAGCTGTCGGAAACGTTTTCTTGAGGGGGATTGGAGAACGTGTGGCGTACGCAGGGAAACGAGTGCAGCGTCACGGCTAAGAGCCTATCTCAATAACGGTTGCAGCGCGGACCTTTCGCGTTTGAAAAAGCAGTAGACCTTTCGTTTTGGAGATGCGTTTGTGGCTGACTTGCTTTTTACGTTGCCTGATGGTCGATCGATGACGCATCGACTAAGCGGCGAACCATGCACGATTGGGCGTGACACGTCTTGCGAAATCGTGATCGACGACCCGTCCACTTCGCGCCGACATGCCCAACTCGAACGAGTTTCGGATGGCTTTGTCCTTCGTGATCTCAACAGCCGTAACGGAACCCTCGTCAACGATCGTCCACCCACGGATGTACCCTTGCGTGACGGCGATCGCATCATGGTTGGGGCGGTTCTTGGGATATTTCGTGATGCCGGCGGTTGTGTCGGGTCGAGTGTTGTGATCTCCGAGGATGAAGCCCCGGGGACAAACGCCACGCGCTACGTTCCCAGGGACCAAGAGCTGGCGTTATCGCGACAACGTCTCGAAATGATCTACGAACTTTCCGAGCGGCTGACGATGTTGCAGGAACGTGATTCCTTACTGGACGAAGCGCTTGATATTTGTTTTGAAATGCTTCATTTCGAGCGTGGTGCAATTGGAATCAAAAGACGCGGCTCCCGTGCGGTGGACTGGCCTGTCGTTCGCAATCTGCGCGGGACCCAAGGCGAACTGACGATCAGTCGCGGTCTGCTCAAAAGGGCCATTGAAAACGGCGAGCGGGCGATCTTTACAGACAGCGGAAGTCAAAACTTCGACCCGACCGTCAGCATGGTGCAACAGGGGATCCGCAGCGCAATGTGTGTGCCGCTCCTGCAGGGCGATCAAATCCTGGGGGTTCTGTACGGTGATCGCACGAGCACTTCGACCGCTTATACAACCGAGGATATTGATTTTCTTGCTGCCATTGCGCGGCAGATTTCGATCGGTCTGGTCAATGCACAGCTTCTGGCGGATCAAAAGAGCATGGCCACGCTGCAGCGAGACCTTGATACGGCGAGACGAATTCAGACGAGGCTCTTTCCCAGAGACTTGCCCAACGAACCGGCGCTTTCGGTGGTAGCGCTGAACGATCCCGGAAGGCGTATTAGTGGCGACTACTACGACGTGATCCGAAGAAAAGATGGCAGCCTTGTCGTTGTCGTGGCGGACGTGACGGGAGAGGGGATTGCGGCCGCGTTGCTGATGGCCAGTTTGCAAGCATCGGTTCGTGCAACCATCGACGAGGCGGACGACCCGGGAAAACTTCTCGCGCGCTGGAACAATCTCATCTTCCACAATGCCTCACAAGGGAGGTTTATTACTTGTCTGCTGATGTCGATCGACGCTCCGTCGAGGTATCTTCGCATGGCCAGTGCCGGTCATTGGGGCCCCGTTGCCGTCCGCGCCGATGGCGAGATGCCCGTCGAGGTGCAAGTCGAGGCTGGTTTTCCCCTTGGGGTGGTGGCGGGGGCGGAGTTTGTGACTCGCAAGGTAGACCTCGGTCCTGGTTGTGTGACGCTTTTTGGTTATACGGATGGTGTGATCGAAGCGATGGACAAGGATGAGAACATGTATGGAACTGATCGCTTGATCGCAGACCTCAAGGACCGCGCCGATGCCACTCCGGCGGCGCTGATCAAACACATCCGAAAACAACTCGCGAGTTTCGCTGGTCCCGCGGAGCAATCCGACGACATTACGATGCTTGCGGTCAAACTGGCATAGCGAAAAAGCGTCTCACCGACTCCGCCCATCGTGCAGAGATGCCGGCAGAGATGCGTCGGCGCTCGATTGGGAGGGGTTTTCGTCCGTTTTTGTCGCAAGGGCGAGGAGCTTGTCTATCGGCACTGATACTTTCGTCTCCCCCCGTTTCCGGGGGAATGAGCATCTTGCGCGATACCGCAAGGCCTTTCGATTTTTCGCCTTACGTCCTGGTCCGGAATCCGTCGTAAACGGAATCTCCCTCCCCGGTATCTTCGGGTGAAGTCTCAGTTGACGCGTGGTCCGTTGTTGCCGTCGCCTGCCAAGGGGCTATAATCCCGCGTTTCCTGCGCTTGGTAGGAGACGTGGCAACATCCCATCGAAATGGGGCTATTAAGGACAAGGAGGGCTGCGATGGCCGATTCAAACGAATACACGACGACAATTGGACCCGATGCCGTCTTCAAGGGCGAGCTTGAATTTGCCAAGGGCGTTCGCCTGCTCGGTAAGTTTGAAGGACAAATCAACAGCGAGGGTGAACTTGAGGTGGCAGAGGGGGCGCAGCTCAAGGGTGACGTCAAAGCCGCATCCGTGCGCATCGACGGGAAGGTCAAGGGGAACATGCAGGTTTCCAGCCGGGTTCAGCTTTCCGCCTCAGCCCGGTTGGAAGGGGACCTTCAGACCACCCGATTGGAAGTCGCCGAGGGTGCCGTTCTGATCGGTCGTTGCATGGTAGGGGTCAATGGGGACGCGAAAAAAGCCGCCGAGGTTAAATCCGCCGTCAAGGGGACCGGCGGGATCGCCATCGGCAAGGCCAGGGCCGGCGAGCCCGCGGTGGTCGGGGCTAAGAAATAGTCCGCGCCCCAGCCCGATTCGGCCAGTCAATCCCCCGGACGCGGGCGCACTGAAGATGAGACATGGAAATGCCGGTAGCGCGAGCAAAGCGCGTGGGCGCAGTCAAGACGGTCCGCTGCACGTACTGTGGCAAGGCAACCCAGGCGGCTCGACGGGCAATGTCTATTTTCTGCCCGCATTGTAAGAAGCGCCTGATTCTCGAAGATTATAAAATCACCGGCTACTACGCGGTCCGCGAATTTTTTACCTGCGGAAAGGTCGTCGTTGAAAAAAAGGGACACGTTGTGGCACCTGTCAAAGCCACGACGCTCACCGTCAAGGGCAAGGTTCAAGGAAGTGTCGTCGCGCGTGGACAGGTCAAGCTCACCAAGACCGGCTCGCTGACCGGCGACATCGAGGCGCTCAGTCTGAAGGTCGAAAACGGAGCTGAACTTGACGCCTTTCTTCGAATCGGTGCCTCCCCTCCGGATACAACATCCTCGGACTGACAAATCGCCTGTTTACATTCGTGGGGCGAATCCTGCCGATGCTCGCACAACCGAGATGGTCCCAATCGCTCGTCACGGTTCGCTCATCACCCTGAAGCGTCCAGCTTCTCTCGTTGGCCGCGTTCTTGCCGCCGGTGTACACTTTGCGATATGAAAGGGCATGGCGAAAAGTTTACGGTCCTCGTTGTGTTGCTGGTTTTCTGCGCAAGTGGCTGCAGCAAGGACGAACCTGTCGGCCCAAAGAAAAAGGGGCTGCGTGGTGATAACGTTCTGCTGATCACCGTCGATACGACGCGGGCAGATCGCATCGGATGCTACGGATACAGGCCGGCTCGAACGCCCGCGATTGATGCACTCGCCTCGCGTGGCGTTTTGTTTCAAAAGGCGTATGCGCAGGTTCCCCTGACGCTCCCGTCGCATTCTTCGATCATGACCGGTCGTTATCCGCGTGAGCATGGGGTGCGTGACAACGGTCGCGAAACGCTCGGGCGGCAGTTTCCCACGCTCGCGTCGATCTTCCAAGAACATGGGTACCGAACCGGCGGATTCGTTTCCGCCTTTGTTTTGGACCACCGATTCGGGATCGCCCGGGGCTTTGACGTCTACGCGGACCAGATGTACGCCGAACCCCCGGACGACGCACCCCAGGAGTTGCAACTTCGTGCCAATGTGACCACGGACCGCGCTTTGAACTGGCTTGGGGCGAGCCCCGACGCCCCTTTTTTCTGTTGGGTTCACTATTACGATCCACACGATCCTTACGATCCACCGGCTGAGTTCGTCGACGTGGAGCGCGATCCCTACGACGGCGAGATTGCGTTCATGGATTCGCAAATCGGGCGATTGGTGGAGTGGTTGGATAGGCAGGGTCTGCGAGACAAGACGCTGATCGTTTTGATCGGCGATCATGGAGAGTCGTTGGGCGAACACGACGAGCACGGGCACACGAATTTTACGTACGACACCAATTTGCACATTCCCTTGATTTTCGCCTCTGGGCACGCTGGCCAACCTGGATTGCGGTCGAACGTTCTGGTCGAGTCCGTCGACGTTTTGCCCACCGTCTTGGAGCTCTTTGGGTGGAAATCGCCCGACGCGCTCATGTCGCGATCGCTCGTTCCCATCCTGGGCGGCGGATCGCTCGCCGATGCGGAGGTCTATAGCGAGACGCTCTACGTCCGCAACGGTTTTGGATGGGCGGAGCAGCGGAGTCTTACGACAAGCGAGTGGAAGTTTATCTCGTCTGAAAAACCCGAACTCTACGATCTAGTCAAAGACCCGGGCGAAGTGAACAACGTGATCGAAGCGCACCCCCGAGTCGCCGCCGAGTTGAATGCTCGATTGCTCGCGCGTTTTGAGGCGATGGTTCCCGGCAAGGCGGAAAAAGCCGACCTTTCGGAGGCAGCCAAGGCGGGGCTCGCCGGACTTGGCTATCTCGATGTCGGTGAGACGACAGACGGCGATCGCGAGCAATTCCTGACCCCCGGTTTGGTCGACCCCAAAGATATGACCGGTGTGCTCAACGAAGCGGCGACGGCTAAAAAGCTCATGTTGCGGGCAAAAGGACCGGAAGATTTTCAAGAACCGATTCGCATCCTAAAACGCGTGACCAAAGCCATTCCGCGGTCGTTGGTTTACCACGGAATGCTCGGGAAAGCGTATCAGGGTGCCGGTCAATTCGAGCTAAGCGTGGCAGCGCTGTCCGACGCGATTAAGGTGGATCCGACACAGGCCGGTACGCATCTTCTTCGTGCCCGATCGCTGCTGCAGTTGCAAAGAAACGAGGAGGCGAGCGCTGAGTTTCGTGTGGCCATCGAATTGGGAGCGGAAGGACCGGACGTTCGAGCTCAATTCGGGGCCGCCTTGGAGGCAACGGGGCGGCGCCGCGAAGCGATCGAACAATACCGCCGGGCCGTGACCTTCGCGCCGACGCTTTGGAGAGTGCACGACAAACTGTGTAAACTTCTTGGCGGGACCGACGCATTTGCGCAGGCGGTTGAGCAGTTGCGAAGCGCCGTGGACAAGCACCCCGACGACGCGTTCGGGCAATTCACGATCGGATCGGTGCTTCTGGGGGCGGGCGACAGGGATCGTGCCGTCCCCTATTTGCGTTCCGCGGTCAAACTCGATCCTCAAAACGGGCGTGCACTGATCGATCTTGGGATTGCGCTTCGCGATGGAGGACAACTCTCCCGGGCACGACCATTCCTGGAGCGTGCCGAAGCAATCGAATCGGTCGCACCCCAGGCCCTCTACAATCTTGGAATCCTGGAGTACAAGTCGGGTCATTCGGATCGAACGGTCAGCTTGTATGAAAAAGCCATTGACCTCAAGCCTTCGTTCGTCGCTGCGGTTTCCGAGCTGGCGCAGTTTTACGTTCAACAGCACCGGGTATCCGATGCCATTCGGATTCTGCGAAAGGGCGCAACTGCCAGCCCCAACGAGGTGAAGCTGCTCAATGCCTTGGGGCAGTTACTTGCCACCGCCGGCGATGCCTCCGTTCGTGATGGGTCCGCAGCCGTTGAGTTGCTCGAGAGGGCCGTGGCGTTGACGGGACGAAAAAACGCGGTGGTTCTTTCGAATCTCGCTGCGGCCTACGCCGAGTCCGGGCAGTTCGCAAAAGCGGTCGCCACAGCGCGAGAGGCGTTGAGACTCCCTGCTCCCTCGACCCACTCCGACCTTTCAGCGAAAGTACGCCGCCAACTGTCCCTCTACCTGGAGAACCGCCCATATCACGACGAGAGGTTATAGGACCATCTCGGCGGGTTCTCGCCCGAAACTTCGTCGGGAGGTTCGATGTAAGTGTCGTATTGGCAGTGGCTTATGCGAATTATGCGCGGTCAACATAAGATTTTTGGCAAAAATGAAGTTTTTTGGTTGAAACGAGGTCCCCCTTTCGGTTATTCTGGGGCCTGAGTTGGAGGGGAGTCTCCGGATGCGTGGAATGATCGACCCAACCAAGCAGGCTTCGGTTCGCGCGCCTTTGCTGCGCGCGCTGAGGTGGACAGGTTCGCTCGGCGTTTTGGTTGCCAGCGCTCTTGTGATGATCTTCGCGGCTACGACGCCGGGTTATCGGTGGGTCGGTTGCATTGCGCTGCTTCCTTTGTTCAATGCAATTCGTGTTCAGTCTCCGGTTCGGGCCGCCTTTGACGGTGCGATATGGGGGCTTTGCCTTTTTGCTTTTGCCACGATTCTCGGGGTCACGCGCATTCCCTTCGATCTGTTTTCCGGGGCGCTGCTTCCTGCGGTTCTCGGTCTCTACGCTTTCCTCGGTGCGCGCATCACGCGACAGGTCGGGTTCAGTCCTTACCTGTTGGCGCTCTGTTGGATCGGCGTCGAGCTTGCGCTCAAACCGCTGGGGCTTCGCTACGGTTTACTGGGCGGTACGCAGAGCGGCGGGTTTTCGATCGAACTGATCGGGGGGTTCGCCGGTTATGGTCTCGTCGCCTTCCTCGTTGCCTATGTAAACGCCGCGCTGCTTACGGTGTTGAGCGAGGTACGGGTGTCGACCTGTGCTTCCCGGGTGGTTTCTTCCGCGGCACAGCCGAGGCTGTCCGTCTTCCCAATTGAAATCCCAAGTTACCTGTCTTATCTTATTCTTCCCTCCCAGCCTCGAGCACCCCCTGTTTAGGCCAAGCCCTTGGGATGGCATCGCGGACGTGTTTCGTGCGCCGGTGCCTTAGTCGACCTCGTTTTTTTACTACGATTGTGTTTTGGGCGGTCTTTTCGTCGCGATGGGCGTTGGCCGCTGGTATTGGTCACAACAGGCGGAGGTTGTTCCTCACGCTTTGGAATTAAACTGTTTGGAGGTTTGAAAGATGAATTTACGAAAGTCGATTCTGGGTCTGGCGGCCTGTGTCGCGCTGGCGGGTTTGTTTGCGTGGAGTTCCACGATTCAGGCTCGTCCGATTCCGGCGCTTCGCAACGCGGACAACGGAGTCACGTCGCTGAGGGCAAAAGCCAAAGGCGGCATTAACGCATCCGCAGGGTCGGTTTGCGAGAGCACCGGCTTTGAGGCAGTCGAAGCAACCTGTGGTTGGGAAACCGGCTTTATGTGCGGTGGAAACTTCGTCGGTATTTGCACGGCTCCCGCTTCGGGCGTCTGCACCGGCGACCCCAGCACTGACCAGAACTGCTGCATTGACGACCCCAACCCCCTCAACGGTTGGTACCTGTCGATCAGCTCGCGTCACTGCAACGAGCCCCACGTTGATACGATCAATCCGGCGTCGGGTGCGCAGCACCTGCGTCTTGATCGGGATCCGCTGGGCGGCGACCCTCCGGGATGTACCGGTTTTGCCGGTGCCTGCCGTGTTTCGGCGTTTACCCCGACGGCGGGTGGTCCCCAGCCGATCGGTCAGACGCTGATTGATTTTGACATTGCCATGGGCGACACCTCGCCGGGTCAGGCTCCGTTTGGTTCGAGCGGTCAGCTTCTCGGTGTCGCCGACAACGAGCCTGGTAGCTCAGGTGTGTCGATTATCATCGGTTTTGATGCCCAGGCTGTTGTGTTTGCCTACAACAACGCGACTTCGGGATACGAGGGTGTTGGATTCCTCACCGGTAACGGCGTCTACGATCACCTTCAGATCGATAGCAACCCGTGCCAGAATACCCTGACCTACACGTTGTCCGATTCCACCGGTGCGACCACCGGTCAGGTCGTTCAGGACTTCTCCGGTGTTGAAAAGACCTACGAGCGCGGCATCTTCACCAACGACAATGCCGGGTTCTTCTGGGACATCGACAACTACTCGGTCCAGCGTTTGGGTTCGTGCCCGAGCCAGTGCGGTAACGATTCGATCGAGGGCTTCCTCGGCGAGGAATGTGACGGAACGGACGATGCGGATTGTCCCGGACGTTGCACACCTCCGGATCATGCTCCGGGTGGCCCAGGAACCCCCACCGAGTGCAAGTGCATCCGTCCGTGTAACCTGTGCGATACGCTCGACCCGGCCACCACTCCGGAATGCTTTGCGGATAACGGTGTGAATGGTCCGTTCTTGACGCACGGTGGTTTCTTCTCTTACACGCCGGATGGTCCCTTTACCGCGATCGATACCTGCGGTTCGGACTTTGACACGACCCTGTTCATTGGTGGCAACGATTTCTGCACCACGTTTGACAGCGTGATCAACGACGAGTGCGCCGACCTCACCGGGACGTGCAGCGATGGCAACCATGACCCGGCGAACTGCGACCCCTTCGCGTCCTGTTTTAACAATAACACCAACTTCGAGTCGTGTGCTTGCGTGGCGACGACCGCGGGTACGGAGATCTTCTTCTGGGCTGCGGCGTTCCCCGGTGCCACACCGCCTGCCGGATCGCACCTGATGGTGACGATCACCAAGGCGCTTTCCTGTGGTCCCACGGGCGAGGCGATTCCCAACGGTGCTTGCTGTGACGGTGTGACCGGTACTTGTACCGACAACGTCCTTGCGGCTGACTGTGCGGGACCGTCGGACACCTACACGCCGAACAAGCTCTGCTCAATGGTTTCCTGTGTTCAGGATACCGGTGGTTGTTGTGATATGAGCCCGGGTCTTGGCGGACAGTGCACTGCCGGTGTGTTGCCCCAGGATTGCTCCGGTTCGTTGCAGGTCTTCTCGAAGTTGGATGACACGTGCGGCGGGAATTGCGCCGAGATTACCGGTGCTTGCTGTGATAGCCTGACCGGAAACTGCTTCGAGTCGATCCAGAGCGATTGCCCCGAGACCGCGTCGCACACGACGTGGACTCTTGGTGCCGCCTGTGCGGATGTGAATTGCCAGGCCGCCACGGGTGCTTGCTGTGATTCGGGAACCAATGACCCGACCGTAGCGACTTGCTCGCAGACGACGCTCGCCCAGTGCGATTGCGCCAGGTGTACCTGGACGAAGGCTGTCGCCTGTGACGACATTGAGTGTCTCCCCGACTTCCAGACAATTCCGACTGTCTCGGAGTGGGGTCTGGTTGTCTTGGCCTTGCTGCTGCTCGTCGGCGGTAAGATTTACTTTGGTCGTCGCGAGGAAGCGACGGCGTAGGGACGCGTCTATACCATCAACGCCCCGGGACTCACACGTGAGTCCCGGGCTTTTGGTATGGTACAGTCTTCGCACGTTGTGATTATTGAGGGGGCGGGCCGCGTGGCTCGCCTCCTTTTTTGTCACAGGCCACATCGGGCATTTGTCTGGTTCAGATTTTCCGGAGCGCGCGTGAGAAGCGCGGTTAACAGAGCCTCGCCCATGGCGGGAAGTGATCCAACGAGCTGCGAAAAGAAGGTTCTTTCCCCGCGCCATTCGTTCGGGAGATGCCGCATGTCGACCGGTTGTTGCTCCGGGCGAGACAACGGGAAGGGAACGATGCATGAAGGCGAATCGTACGATTGTTACTCGGCGGGATTGAGGTGGCGGGGTACAATTTCCGTGTGAACCTGCCGCGTCGTGTCATACCGAAAGCGCCGGGAGCGTTTTCCTCCGACGTCAGCGTTGCCAGGCTGATGTTGGCATGCTTGTTCGTTTGGGTGGCGACGATCGCCGCCTTTGCGCCGGTGGTTGCAAATCACCTGGTGAACTGGGACGACACGCAGACGCTGGTTGCCAACGATCGCTACAGCGGGTTTGGTCTTGACCATCTTCGTTGGATGTTTACGACGAGCTTCGGTGGTCATTATCAGCCGCTTTCCTGGCTTTCGTTTGCCGTTGACACGTTCATGTGGGGCGGAGTGAGTCCGCTCGGTTTTCATCTTACCAACGTTGTGTTGCACTTATTGACGGCCACCGCATTGTTGGGGGTCGCATTGCTCCTGATTCGGGTAGCGGTTCCAGGCGGCAGTGCATCGGGGCGATTGTTGGGTGCGACGGTGGCTTCTGTTTTGTTCGCGGTGCACCCACTACGCGTTGAGTCGGTCGCCTGGGCAACGGAACGGCGCGACGTTTTGAGCGGTTTTTTTCTTGTCTTGACTGTGCTGTTTTACTTGCGTGCGCAGCGTAGCGGATCAACGCGGTTGGATCGAGGGGGGTTGCTTGCTTCGCTGGTTTTCTATGTCCTTTCCCTGTTATCGAAGGCTTCCGGCGTGGTCCTCCCGGTGGTCTTGTTGTTGATGGATGTGTATCCCCTGCGGCGGTTTCCACGGCGGGGTAGCGGCGACTTTTGGAAATCACTTCGTGCAATCCTGGTCGAGAAACTGTTTTATGCGATCCCGGCAGCGACGGTGGCTGCACTTGCCGTATGGGCGCAGCTCGGTTCCGGGGCGTTGTGGAGTCTGGCGGCGCATCCCCTTTCGTTGCGGATCGGTCAGGCGTTTTACGGCGTGCTGTTTTATCTTGGCAAGACGCTTTGGCCTGTCGATCTAGTCCCGCTCTATGAACAACCTACCTTGGCGACAGCGACGAACGTCGAGTACGTGGCGTCTTTTTTGGGGTTCGTGTTGATTACAACAGTGCTCGTGGCGCAGCGTCGGCGTTGGCCCGCGCTGCGTTGTGCGTGGGCGTGTTATCTTGCAATCCTCGCGCCGGTTCTTGGGATTTTTCATAGCGGTCCGCAATTGGTGGCGGATCGTTATTCTTATCTATCTTGTATGCCCTGGGCACTTGTCGTAGGCGGTTGGGGCGCGATTCTTTGGGAAAGCAAGAGCAGAGCGGGGAAGTCTCGAAGAATCGAGCTTGTCGCCGTTTTTGTTGCGGTGACTGCCTCGCTTGTTATGGCGACGCGCTCGCAGGTCCGTATCTGGAAGGATTCACGAACCTTGTGGACCACGGCGATTGCGCGTCGACCCGACACGGGATTGGCCCATGCGAACCTTGCGTCGGTGCAACTGGAATCGGGGGAGTTTCAAAAGGCGCGAAAAAGTGCTGAAAGAGCGATCGCCATACTTCCGGGAAACCGCCTGGCGCACCGCATCTTGGGACAGGCTGCTCTCGAAGAGGGGCGGGCGGGTTTGGCGGAAAAGCATCTTCGCAGGGCGATGAATCTTGCGGGCGAGGAGGGAAAGTTCGACGCCGCGGCAGCGATAAGTCTGGCGGAGCTTTACGTTCGGCAGGATCGCTATGATGAAGCGGAAGAGGTCTATCGCGGGATGGTCGCTGCGAACCCCGGGGTTGCGGACTGGCACTTCCTTTTGGGGAGTTTCTTGGGGAGTCGGGGGAGGCTTGAGGAGGCGCGTGCGTCGTTCGAGCGGGCCGTGAGACTTCACCCTACCTATGCCGATGCTTATCTTCGCTTGGGAATTGTTTTACGGATGACGGGAGAGCCGGCTGATGCCATTGCGGCATTGGAAAAATCCGTCAAGCTAAATCCAAAGGACATGCACGCGCGGGTGGAACTCGCTTGGATGCTTGCAACAAGCAAGGCTGACGCATTGCGAGACGGGAAGCGGGCGCTCGGTCTGGTTGAGTCCGCGATGCGTGATCATGCGCCTGTCGGCGTTCGGACGCGGGAGGTTCATGCGGCTGCACTGGCAGAGAGCGGTGCCTTCGCTGCTGCCGCCGACTCGCTGCGTGAGCTTCTTTCCGATGACCGGGCACGGTTGAGCGAGCAAAAACGCGATCAACTTCGCAGTGAACTGCAACGGTATCGCCAAAACCTTCCGGTGCGTGAATAGCTTCTGGTTGGGACCGTGACGAAGTCAGCGGTTTTGTCTTGCATTATAACGCTTTTGTCCTGCGGAGTAACGATGGATTTTTTGTCCCGCCTTCCGTGCCCATCCTCCGTGTCATTCTGAGTCCACTTGGCGTGTCATCTTCCCTTGTTATTTTGCTGTGTTATTCCGAACTTGCTCCCGGCGTCATTCTGAGGCCGCGCCCCAGCCTGTCATTCTGAGTCCGCGCAAGCGCCGACTCGCTTCGCTGAGACGCTTCGGTTTGAAGAACTCCGATGGCCCGACAAATCGAAGGCATGAGGTTGAGATGCTTCGCTGCGCTCGGTATGACAGAACTGCGACCGTGAGGCAGCGGAAAGTCAACGCGGAGGACCCGCCACCGCGCGGACTAAAGTCCGCTGCACCGCCGATTCTGTCACACGCTCCCCTAGTTTCGTCGATGCGGATCGCCTTGCAGATTCCCACGCGATCCCCTATAAACTCGGGTTTCGATGTCCGGGTTGGGAGCGTGCGAGGTGAAGGTTGGAACGCCCATTGATTTCGATCGTTTTTCAAAAGCCGACAGACTGCAAGTTCGCGTGGGCCACGAGTCGGGCGACGCCGCGACCGAAGACCCGCGCGGAAAGATTGAAAGGGTTCTGGGGTGATTTGATTTCAGCCGCCCCGGTGTTTCGGGTTGTTTTTTTGAATAGACGGGTGGCGCTTGAAGTTTTGCATTGATTCAGAATACGATCGGTTGACAGCCGTCCTCGTGCATCGTCCCGGGCTCGAGATCGACCGATTGACACACGAGAACTGCAAGCGGTTTCTGTTTGAGGATGTTCCGTATCTTCGGCGATTGCAGGATGAGCACGACGCATTTGTCGAAAAGATGCGTGAAAACGACGTGTTCGTGCTTGTTCTGGGGGAGTTGCTTGCCGACGTTCTGGGTGATGAAAAGGCTCGCGCGGGGCTGATTGAGCAGGTGTGTGAGGCTGCGGGCATTCCCGCCATCGCCGAAGAGCTGGCTTCGTTGAAAAACTGGGGAATTGCGGGGCTTTGCTCACTGCTTTTCGCCGGATTAACCGTTTCGGAATACATGAACGCGACGGGTCAACGAATCTCCGAGGATCGCAGCCACGACGCGTTTTTACTACCGCCGATTCCCAATGCTTATTTTAGCCGCGATCCGGCGGTGGTTGTGCGCCATGCGGCGATTTCTTCCAAAATGCACTACCGCGAACGTGTCCGAGAGACGCTGATCGTTCGATCGGTGTTGGAAAACCATCCGGAGTTTTGCGAGAACAAAATTGTTTACGGAGGCACAGATGACCCCACCGAAGATCGCCCCTATACGATCGAGGGCGGGGATGTCGTCGTGCTTTCGAAAGACGCCGTTCTCGTTGGTGCCAGCGAGCGTACGCGCAGCGAAACAATCGAGCGGATCGCTGGAAAATGCTTCCAGCACGGTGACGTCAAGCGTGTGTACGAGATTCCGATTCCGTCGCAGCGGGCGTTTATGCACCTGGATACAGTCTTTACGGTCGTCGACCATGCGAAAGTGCTCTGGTTCGGGCAGGTGATGGACTCGATCGACTACATTCATCGTTACGAACCGACAGACGAACCGGGGGTCGCGCGTCGAATTCCCGAGCGGCGCGGGTTTGTCGATCTTCTTCGCGCCGAGTTTGGAACGGACGTGACGGTGATCGACACCGCCGGCGGTGTTGCTCCCCAAGCCGCCAAGGAGCAGCGGATGGACGGTGCCAACGCCCTGGCTATCGCCCCCAGCGTCGTGTTTACCTACGAGCGCAACGAGCACACCACACGCGAATTGGAAGAACACGGCGTGCAGTGCATTGTCATCGACGATGCGGAGTTGGTGCGCGGACTCGGTGGACCACGGTGCATGACCATGCCCCTGCGTAGAGAGCGTTGATCTGACTCATCCACGCTACCCGGTTTTCGTGATCGTTGTTCCGACTTTGCCCGCGACCGCTTCGACTGCTTTGTGCAGCGGGCCGATGATGACCCGCGCGTCGGGCTTGTTGGACGCCTCGAGAAAGTTGATCGCGCCTTGAACCTTGGGGCCCATCGACCCCGGCGGAAACTGCCCCTCGGCCATGTACCCCCTGGCCTCCGCCAGTGTCATGCGTTCCAGCGCGCGCTGGTCGGGTTTGCCGAAGTTGATCGAAACACGGTCCACGTTCGTAAGGATCATCACCGCATCGGCGTCCAGCTCGGACGCGACCAGCGCGCTGGCGAGGTCTTTGTCGATCACCGCCCGTGTTCCGTGCAATGATCCTTTGGGATCCTGAATGACGGGGATTCCGCCTCCGCCGCATACCACAAGAATCTCGCCCGCAGTGACGCCGCGGCGGATCATGTCGATTTCGATAATTCGTCGCGGTACGGGTGAGGCGACGACACGGCGAAACTTGCCCGGTTGCATCTCCTTGATCGCCCAGCCTTCATCGCGACCATACGCCTCCGCTTCCTTCTCGGAAAGGACGCGTCCGATCGGTTTGGTGGGGTCGTGAAACGATGGATCATCATGGTCAACGAGGATCGTCGTGACCACGGCGGTCACCGGGTCATTTCGACCGCGATGTCGCAATTCGTTGGTGAGCGTTTGAGCGATCATAAACCCCATTCCGCCCTGGACGTGGGCGACCGCGACCTCCATGGGGAGGGGATAGATGGCGTCCGCGGCGGCTTCATTGCGTAAAAGGAAGTTGCCGATTTGCGGTCCGTTCCCATGCGTGATGATGAGTTGATGATCCCCTTCGATCAGATCCGCAAGTGCACGTGCGGTAATCCGCGCATTGGCGAACTGCTGTCCAACATTGCCCTCCTCGTCTGGGCGTGAAATCGCGTTTCCGCCCAGAGCCACCACGATTTTCGATCGATCCGCCATGAAAAGCCTCTCGTGTTACATTGCTGCGTCGTACCGCACAGATAGGTCTATCGTCGCAGGGGCTGTCCCGCTTGCAATAGAGACCCAGGCGGACCCTTATCAACTGCGGTCGAGAACCCAGAGGTCTCCCATGTGGCGTGAAAGGGTCAGCCGTCCGGTCAACCGACCACCATCGAGGACGAATTCGCAACCAGACTCTGTGAGTTCTTTGATTCTTACGGTTCCACTGTCAATTCTTTTTACCATTCCGCGATCACCGCTGATCGGCCCTTCGTAGTCCAGGTAGTGTTTGCGGTGGTTGTCAATCCGCTTAGCTTTGATCGGGAGTGACCCCCGCCCGGTGGGTTCATCGGCGAGCTTCCAGGTGAGTAGGGCGTCTTTCCGCTCGAGCATGAAGTCCCAGTGCTCGCAACCGAAGCCGGAGTGATGTAGAATGACAAAGCGAGCGGGCATCAGGCTGGACCCTTTTGTGGGTTCGCGCGGGGGTCCGCGGTGTAGCGGTTTGTGCGTGGCAAGATTGAGGGAACGATCATGGAACGTCATTCAAGGAAACTCGGTTCATTTCTTTTGATACCGTCACTTGTTGTGGGTGCGTTTTTCTGCACCGGTTGTGGTCCCAATTTTTATACGCTTCGCCGTGAGGGTCAACGGGCGATGCTTCGCGGAGACGTGGGTCCGGCGAAGTACTTCTTTGTCGAGGCGGAAAAGCGAAATCCCAGAGACGTGGGCAACCTGCATGACCTGGGCGTCTGTTGCGTATTGTTGGCAAGGCAGCGGTTTGCTCAAATGAACCACGCTGCCGCGTTTGACCAACTGGATCGTGCGATCGGGTACTATCGAGCTGCTCTCGATGCCGCACCTGGTAATCAGGCTTGCCGCGAAGGGCTGAACACCGCGCTCGAGTTGAAGGGGCAGTTTGATCAGGCGTTAAAGGAAGCCCAGTGGGCTGCGAAGTTCATCGGTCCATCAGCAAAACAGTACATTTATCTCGCCAAGGAGCTTGAAAAACGCGGCGATATCGACGGGGCACTTCTTCGTTATCGTCAGGCGGTGGCGATGGAACCGAAAAACCCCAAGGCGCATATTGCCATTGCGGACTTTTTGCTGCGGCATGACAACGAGGTGGCTGCCCTGCATCATCTGCAGGCGGCGTACAAACTTGACCCCACCAACAAGTGGGTCGCCGAGCAGCTCGCTACGCGCGGTGCCACACCGCAACTTGTTCAGACGATCGACGGGTCGCACTAATGGTGCCGGCGATTCTGGATTGTGGACATGACCCGCATGCCGGGGTGATGCTCGGTTGCGGCCATGTCGAACGTTTGCCTTTGGAGTCCATGAGACAATGTTGTCCCTTTGTGTGGGGTTGTCGACGACCATTTCACTTGTTGTTGACGACTGGTGTCCCGATTCATGCGAGATTGCGGGCCAGCCGATTTCCGTTTCCTCACGGTTGCGGCTCTGAATGGAACGGTCGCGACGCGCAGAATCGAGTGAATCGGTTCGCTAGAACTGGCTAATGTGCGGTATTTGCGGTGCGATCGCGTTTGACGGGAAACCCATCGCTCGCGATGCGGTAGGGCGTGCGTGCGAGGCGCTTTTGCATCGCGGTCCCGACAACCTCGGAACGTGGTTTACCGGGGATGGTGGGATTTCGGTCGCGCTGGGAGCGACGCGGCTTGCGGTTTTGGATCCTGTTTCGACCGGAAATCAGCCGATGCACTCGGCGGACGGGCGCTTTCACCTCGCGTACAATGGGGAAATCTATAACTTTCGAGAAATCCGAACCGAACTGACCGGGCTGGGGCATTCCTTTCAAACGAATACAGACACGGAAGTCGTGCTTGCGGCATGCAGTGAGTGGGGCGCGGGAGCGCTCGATCGGTTTAACGGGATGTGGGCGCTGGCGTTCTATGACAGCCGAGGTAAACGCGGTTTTCTTTCGCGCGATCGGTACGGTATCAAACCGTTAATGTATGCTCTGACGCACAACGGGCTTTTCTTTGCGAGCGAGCTTCGAGCACTTCGACAGTTGGGATCATTCGATCGCACGATCGATCGGGCTTCGCTGGTCGAGCATCTCACTTTTGGGTATATCGCGCATCCGAAGACGATTTACCGCGGCGCGCGGCGACTTCCCCCGGGCCATCTGCTTTGTTTTGACACTGCCGGAGCCAACGAACCCCAGTCCGGTTGTAAACCGACCTCGGCAACAGCAGATGCCTTAACGGTCGACTACGGTGAATCGTGCAGACAGGTGCGAATGCAGCTTGCCGATGCGGTGGCGCGCCGACGCGTGTCGGATGTCGCGATCGGGGCGTTCTTGTCCGGGGGTCTTGATTCGTCAATCGTGGTTTCGCATTTGGCCGAGGTTTCGAGTCGTCCTATTTCAACGTTTGCTGTTGGGTACGAGGGGCACGATTCTTACGACGAGCGTTGTTACGCGCGGATGGTGGCTAGGCGTTTTGGGAGCAATCATCGCGAAGTCGTCATCACGGAGCGCGATGCCGTGGAGATGATTCCGCGCGTGTTGGATCATCTTGGTGAACCGGTCGGCGATAGTTCGATTATTCCGGTTGCGCTTCTTTCGGAATTCGTGTCGAAACACGTGACGGTTACGCTGAGCGGAGACGGCGGCGATGAACTGTTCGGCGGTTATTGGCGTTACCTGGGGCATGATGCTCTGGCGGTTTATCGAAGAATCCCACGTTTGATACGGCGAATCGCGGTCGAGCCGGTGCTGCGTTTGATGGGTGGAGCTCGATCGAGTGTGCTTGGCGACCGGGCGCGTCAGTTCCAGAAATTGCTTCGAGTTGCCGGCGGTGCAAGTGCGATGTCGAACCACCTTGCCTGGTCTCGTATCCTATCACCGACCGCTGTCGGTATGTTTCTTGATCCCGTTTCCGTCGAGACCTGTGTTCGAAGCGTTGAGGAGCGGGCCAGCGCGACGACGCAAAATTCGCCCGCGGATGATCCGTTGGATCGAATCCTTTCCTTTGATCTGCAGCATCAGTTGCCGGCGGATATGCTTCAGAAGGTGGACCTCGCGAGCATGATGTTTTCATTGGAAGTGCGCGTTCCGTTTCTCGATCACACGGTTGTTTCTGCTGCCCGGAGGTTGCCGTCGCGCTTCAAGGTGGATCGCGGATTGCGAAAGCGAATCCTGGTGGACAGCTACCGTGGTTTGCTGCCCGATAAGATTCTCGACCGCCCCAAGAAGGGTTTCGAATTACCCATCGGCGAGTTTTTGCGCGATGGAGTCGTGGCTGACATGTTCAGAGATACCGTCACGCAAAGTGCGGTGTCATCATTGGAGGGATTGGACTTTCGTGAAGTGGATCGCGTGTACCGGGAGCACGTCGCACGCCGGGCGGATCATTGCGAGGTTCTTTTCGCACTTCTAAGTCTCTGCTGGTGGTCGCGCGGAGAGTAGTTCGCAGTTCATTTGCGTTCGGTCATATCTTGACGTGGATGAAACTCTTGGAAAGAGCGTTGGAAAGTTTGGAACGAGCCGCGCCCGAGGGAAGCAATCCAGAGAAATGAATAAGTGCCAAGAACTGGCACATAAAAGCGATTTTTTACGCGTGTCTGAGTTCGTTCGTTTCCGTGGCCATCGGTTGTGCAAAGGGTGGATGACTTGAGGACCCATCAACAAATGGTGTGGGGCTTGCCGGGGTGGGATGGTCCACGCTTGCGTGGCCATGTTGTTTCGTCATTGACCGATGAATCCGAACTCCAAGCGCAAACGCGGGGTGTCTTCGAGTCGGCAGGAACGCAGCAGTCCTGCAATCGCATTGCTCGCCGTTGGAAACCCATTCGTCTGGCAATGCTCGACCTTCCTGGAAAAGACAAGGGTCGCTTGCGTTTTCCGCTTGGATGTGTGGGGCGCAAATGGATCGGTTGATATAACCGGCGACGACCTCGCGCCGGAAGGGATCAAAGAGTTGGCGATTCCCCTGCGCCTGCTTTACACGCCGTGTTTGCTGTGCCGGTTCCGCGAGAGGCTGATCATTATTGGACCGAAACCGCGGAATCCAAGGGATACAAGATGGCTCCCACCCAGAGTTTGCGTCGCACCCGCCGTCAAAGCCCAGTCTGTGCGATCGAGCAAGTGTGCGTCCAAACGTTCCATTTTTGCTTTCTTCGTTTCTGGCTGAGGCGGTGGACTGCTGGTGCTATTCTCGGACGGTGCCGTTCGTTTTGGCACGCTGGAATTGACGTCAGCGCTGCTACAATACCAGATTACCGGAGGCGCCCTTGTGATATGATGGGAGAAGAGCCCTTCGATCGTTCATTCGGACCTTTGCAACGTGAAAGTTCTGGCAGGCATGTGCAAGTCGCAATTCATGCAACGACGAATCGACGCGCGGTCTTCCCATGCCGGGGATGCGGCTGTCGTGGTCTGCCTTTTGCTCGCCGGGGGCGCATTCGCCGTGCCCCCGACGATCAGAATGGACGATGCTCTGGGCGATGTTCTCGTACGTCGGATGGACCCGGGCGCGAATCTTGCGTTTGATACGGGGTTGCATCGTCTTATTGATCTACAGAGTATCGCGCTGAGCGTTTGGGCTCCTGATGACCCCGTGGGGGACCTTTTTTCGGGAACCGAAACCACAGGCGGGGAGTTTTTTCGACTTCAACTAAAACTCAAGGGTCTGGTCAATCCGCCGGGAAGCGTGGACCCTTTTACTTTCGATCCCTTTCGTTACGGCGATAGCCCGGTCTACGGTTTTGTTGAAATTGATATGGACAATGATGTTACGACCGGGGGAGAGCTCGAGTCACCGCAGTACCGCTACCTGGGCAATGCCGTACGCTTCGGCGGCAATGTTGTTCGACCGGAGTTTGCCGACCGCGTGGCCACCAAGGGGTCGGACTTTGATGGCGACTTTTTGACGCCGCCCTTTGTTGAACGCAGCGGGGAGGAGTTTCACTTCGTACTGATCGGAGGGCATTTCGGGTCCAATGACATCGAGGAGATTGAAGGCGATGGCGATTTGTTGTTTGAGTCGGGGGAGACTTGGAACATTCGCGGTCCGTTTTTTCACCGGGCACATGGGTATGAACTGTTCAGTTTCATTGAGGGCGGACAGCACCCCGGCGAGTATTCCCCGATGTGCAATTTGCAATTTCATCACGACGTGTCGGAGGATGCCACCTATGTAACGCTTGTTTTTCCGCTTACGAATGTCGGTGCGGGATTGAAAAACAATGAGCCGGCACAGCCATTGAATCAAGACCCTACGGATCAAACATCCGTTTTGGAAGGGCTTGAGGATCTTCAGTTGAGCGCTTCGTTTCTTGACGTGCTGCCGACGGGCTTGCCAGAAGAGCAGATCATTTCGAATTGGTCGGGGCATGACCCGATGGATTACCTCGATCCAACCGGATGGGCGGTAACGGTTTTGCTGGGCAGCAGTTACACGGATCCCGATCCCTCCAACGTTTATTTTCTATGGTCGGATATCTACCCGAATGTTGTCCCCGGAGATGTGGACGGTTCGGGCGTGCGTGATGCCGTCGACAGGCAATTGATCGCGCGCAACATCGGAGAGAACGATCCCCTTGACGGCGTAAGCGATGGAATTGTCACGATCGAGTCTTTTGCAAGCGATTTTAGCGTGTTTGACGTGAACCATGACGGCGTTGTGAGCGCCGTTGATTTGACGTGGAGCCCGCGCAACGCCGACAGCGATCACGACGGGGATGTCGATCTGGCGGACACCGCGAACTTTCAGCGCTGCTTCGGTCGACCGGGGGCACCGTCCTCTTTGTGCAGACCGATGGACCTCACAATGGATATGAAGATTGACCTCGCCGATGTGGTCGAGTTTGACTACCGGATAACCGGTCCGCAGTAGGGGATGGGTGTTTGGAAGCAAAAGGGGGTAGGATGCACTGCGATTTGTACAAAGGCCTTTGCTAACCGGGGAGTTGGAAAGAAAGTGAAGTGGCAAGCGGGCAAGATGATTGTACCGGGGCATGGTCGGTCCACGATCGCCTTCCGGGCTTCTGCTTTCACGCTGATCGAAATGCTCGTGACGATTTCCATTATTGTTGTTTTGCTTGCCATCCTTCTCCCGGCGATCGGTTCTGCCAGGCAGGGAGCCAAAACGATTGTGTGTTCGGCCAATATGAAGACAATCGTAATGGACTTCGATTTTTTTGCGGACGGTACAAGCGCACTGGGACGAGGCGACAGCCGATCTCTTGGGGGAGACCGCTTTTGGATCAACGATTTTCAAGATAGCCTCTACCACCTGGACGAGTTTTGGGATCGCAACGATGCGCCGGTCGCCACCTTGAAGAATCAAGATGAGCTGATGCTGTGTCCCGCGGGTGCTCCGCGTTTGATCAAACGCAGGGGACTCCCCTGTGGTCGAGAAGCCGTTGGTCCGGGGGAAGATGTTTCATTGGCCGTCAACATGCGGCTTTACCGAGCGGTATTTCACATCAAAGGGAAAAAACTTCTGGCATCGCCGCTGGCGACCCACGTCAGCTCAAGAATTTTGGAGCATCCCTATGTGCCGTTGGTTATGGACGTGGACGGGGATAAGGCCGTGCAAAAGGGCGTCGATCCGTTCTACATCGCACCGCCGCTCAACAACGATGATCCGTATGCGGGCGGTCGTTATTGGTCTCCTTCGCGCCGTCATGGCGGCAAGACCGTTGTCGGGTTCGTCGGTGGACACGTGCTTCGAAGCAGTAAGCCCGCTCAAGAGCACTGGGACTGGTCGTACCAGGGGGAGTTGGGTCGATGACGCTCCGACGACGCCTCTTAATGCTGCTGGGGATTTTTGGAGTTTATGCGGGCGTTGCGGCGGGTGTGACGATCTATGCAAACCATTGGCGGATCGAGGGGTCCCTCAATCAATTCGAAAAAACACTCGGGCAAACGGTTGAGGTTGAGCGATTGCAGCTCCTGTTGACCGAGCAAATGCTTCACTTAAGTGATCTGGTCCAAGGTGATCGTGATGGGCTGATCGCTTATACAACTGCCCGAGATCGGTTTACGACGAACCTGCAACAGATGAGCGCGTTTTCGTCTGAACTTAGAACGAGCTCGGATTGGCAGAAGGTGTTGCGACTGGCAGAGGATTTTCAAGATGCCTCGAACGATTGCCTTACGCTCGTGGATTCGGGGTCGCAGGCAAGGGCCAATGATGAGTTCGCTTCGCGTTTGAAAGCTGACCTCGTACCGAAACTACGCTCGCACTTATTGCATACGCGAACACGGTTGAACGCGCAGCGAAATGCCAGTGCCCGGGCGTTGAGCGCGACATCGACTAGGATTCTTACGCTCACGATTGGCGTCGGACTTTTGGCCTCCCTGCTGGTTCTCGTTGGCGCGATTCTGATTCGGCGTTGGCTCATCCGTCCGCTGGCCTCGTTACGAGAGGCTGTGCGGCGCTACCAGTCCGGCGATCTGGGGTATCGTCTGTCTATCGACCGCCGCGACGAGTTCGGCGAAATGGCACAAGCGCTGAATACGATGGCTGCCACGGTCGAGGCGCTCGAACAAAAACACCGAACGCTCTTTTCCAACCTGCGTGATGCCGTCGTGATTTGCGATCACGAGAGTCGGATCGTCGAATATCATGACGGCGATATACATCTGCTTTCGGTCGACCAGGGCGAACACGTGGGCCGGCGTGTCCTGGAAGTTTGGCCGGAATGGGCGTCGGCAGTTGAGAATTGGGACACGATCATTCGTCGCGCCGTGGTCGATGGGAAGCGGCATGAGGTTCAAGGCGTCTCGTTGTCCACTCCGGGTGGTGGAACGAGCACAACTTTTGCGGACTTTATCATCTATCGAATCGAGTATGGTAGTCGGCGTTATGCCGCGATTGTGATCCGCGACGTTACCGAGAGGTACCGATTGCAACGGCGAATTCGCCAGTCTGAAACAATGGAGGCCGTTGGTACGATGGCCGGAGGACTCGCCCATGACGTCAACAACCTCCTTTCCGGTGTCGCGGCGACGTTGTCTACGCTGGCGACATGCGTGCAAAACCAAACGCAGCGGGAATACATCCAGACCGCTTTGAAATCGTGCAAACGGGCGGCAGGCTTGTCCAAACGACTGCTCAATTTTGCGCGCGGCGCTCACGGGACACGACAGAGATTCGCTCCCGGTGAAGTTGTCAATACGGTTCTCGATTCGATGGATCAGGCCTATTTTTCCGGGGTCGAAATCATCCGAACCCTCGATGCTTCACTGAACATTTTCATGGACCAAGACCAATTCGCACAGATTGTCATGAACCTGTGTCGTAACGCGCGTGATGCAATGCCCAGTGGTGGAACAATGAGCGTTGCATTGAAATCGGTATGTTCACGCAACCCCGACTCCGACCAACCCGAACGTCCCCACGCCTGCCTGGAGATATCAGATTCCGGAATCGGGATGAGTCCCGAAACTGCCCAACGCATCTTCGAGCCCTTCTTTTCGACCAAGTCGCGTACCGATCAGCGTAGCCGGGGCATGGGAATGGCCGTCGTGCACTCTGCCGTCAGCAATGCGGGTGGTTTCATTCAAGTGGAGAGTCAGCCCGGAAGCGGCACGGTGATTCGTGTGCTCATCCCTCTAACTCCTGCCGATCAAAATGAGCTTCTCTTCGACGAAGAAAGGTTTGCCCCTGTTGATTGATGGGGTGGAGGAGGACACCAGCCGGCGTCTCTCGCTTCTGCATTGCCCTGTGTCGGTACCGTTTCAGCGGGTTTTGCAAGTTCGATTTCGCCGCTCCGTCCGCTTGGAAAACGTTCCGCGAAAGCGACAAGTTCCCCAGGTCGGCGGGTATCGCCACGTGCGGGACTCTGCGTGATTGGCAACATTCGGGGCGACAGGATTTGAACCTGCGACTTCCTGGTCCCAAACCAGGTGCGCTACCAGACTGCGCCACGCCCCGCAACCTTGCTTGTAGCATATCGTCCGGTGATGGAGGGCACAAGCGGGGTGTTGTGGTGGAGGTCGATCTGGTTTGGTAGCAGGATCGCTGCCTCCCGCTTGCGCCGCCAATCGCTGACGAAACTCGGAACGGTTGCACATGACGCGCGCAACAAAGTTTTTCCTTGGTCTGGAGTACTCATGGGGGCTTGGGATACGCATGGGATGCTGCTTCGATTGTTCGCGCTGACTTTCCGCTTGCGCAGACTCAGAACGACAGCGGACTTTAGTCCACCAAGTGCTGCCTGGGTGGGTCG
>Ga0114931_10000093_pt1 | contig 92786 bp, 77 predicted proteins | sample 2SBtaG_FD_89579 | JGI IMG/M metagenome (GOLD analysis project Ga0114931, IMG submission 89579) | Deep subsurface microbial communities from Kolumbo volcano to uncover new lineages of life (NeLLi) - 2SBTROV14_V59a metaG | ecosystem: Environmental > Aquatic > Marine > Volcanic | place: Kolumbo...
AGGCCTGTTGTTGCGGTTGCGGCGGGAAGGCCTGCTGCTGTGGTTGCGGTGGGAAGGCCTGCTGCTGTGGTTGCGGCGGGAAGGCCTGCTGCTGTGGTTGCGGCGGGAAGGCCTGCTGCGGCTGCGCGGGGGGTGGCTGCGGGGCAGGAGCCTGCGGCTGCGGGGCGAAGGCCCCCCCCGGCGCGGAAGGCTGCGTGGCTGGCATCGCGCTAGCTGGGTTGTTGTCCATCACCACGGTGCCACCGAAAGCGGCGGCCGGCTGAGCAGGCGTAGCGGCGTGCCGAGGCACGGCGGGTTGGGCCGGCGCTTGCGGCTGGGCTGCCGTCCCGGCCTGGGTGAGTTGGTGCACCAGGCCCAGGGACCCAGCGACCGCTTCGATCGCCTGGTTGACGGCGGGATGCCCGCCAGCCTGCGCCTGGAGCATCCCGAGAGCGCGACGCACGGCGGCCAGCGCCACTGGACCCGCTTCCGCGAGCGAGCCGCCCTGGGTGGCCTCGATGCGATGCAGAGCGCTCATGGCCTCGGCAACGGGTTCGGCTACATCGGTCAGTTGCTGCGGAACGCCAGGTGTCTGCAGTGCAGCCAGGCCCTGGGCCAGATTCTCACGTGCGCTTCGCGCGGCGGTCACGGGATCGGTCATCCATTCCCTCCAAGGGGCACGCAGTCTAACATGCCCCGCTCCGCGACGCGCGAGGCCACGCCGGCTCCGTCGAGCTGCTCCCCCCCCCGGGGCGGCAAGCGCCTGCTCGATCTGCAACGCGCCATCTCCGGTCCGGATCACGAGGGCGCCTGGAGGGGCCCCCAGGAGCGCGGCCTCGCCCGGCTCGAGCAGGGTCGGCGCCCAGTCGGCGGCCCTTGCTTGCGTGACGAACAGCTTCTGTCCAGCGACTTCAATCGCCACTCCCGGCACCGGTGACAACGCCCGGACGCGGCAGAGGACGCGCTGCGTGGGCCACGACCAACGGACCCGGAGCAGCTCGCCGGCCGGCTCCGGAGCCCAGCTGGCCGAGCGCTCGTCCTGTGGAGTCCCCGGCAGCTTGTCGCCCCTGGAGAGTCGGGCCACCCCCTCGCGCAACAAGCGCAGGGCGGGTCTGTCGAGTGCGCGTGCCAGGGCCCAGGCGTTCCGGTGCTCGACCGGCAGCTCTTCCTGAAGAAGCACGTCCCCGGCGTCGTAGTCGGGCGTGAGGCGGTGCAGGCAGGCGCCGGTCAACTCGTCGCCGCAGTCGATAGCCCAGAAGAACGGGTCCGGCCCCCGGTGGCGCGGCAAGAGCGACGGGTGCACGCCGATGGCACCCAAGGGCCCAGCGCTGAGCCAACGCTCCGGCAGACGCCGCGTCCAGAACCAGCTCACCACCAGATCCACGCCTGCGCGCGCGAGGGCTGCATCCACCGCTGGCTCGAGCTCCCCGCCGAGCGTGGCGGCGTCCAGCAGCCGCTCGGCTCCGAGGCGACGACGCAGACGCCGTCGCCCGGGTGCGTCGACCGGCGAGAGCGCGGCAAGCGCGATCTCGTGTCCGTCCCGGAGCAGCAGGCACGCTGCCAGGGGCAGCCCGAAGTAGGCCAATCGCATTGTCCGGGGGCCAGCGTAGCGGCGCCCGCCCAGGCCGAAAAGTTGTTCGATCTCAGGCACCCCTGCTACCCCGGGCGACATGGATACTGGCGCCAGGAGCCGTACTTTCCGTCCGGTGCTCCGGGCGGGGAACCGCTTCGATCCTCTGGCGGCGCGCCGCCCGATTCTGGTGTTCGAGAACGTCCACAAGGCCTTCCGCGCCGACGCTCCCGTCCTGCGCGGGCTTCAATTGGAGATCGAGCGGGGCGAGTTCGTGTTCATCACGGGGCCCTCCGGAGCGGGCAAGAGCACGCTGCTCCGGCTGCTGTATGCCGCCGATACCGTGGATACCGGCCGGATCCTGTTCATGGGGCGGGAGATCGGGCGCCTCACGGACGGCTCGGTGCCGTTTCTGCGGCGCAATATCGGTGTCGTCTTCCAGGACTTCAAGCTGGTCGACAACTGGTCGGTGCTCGAAAACGTCGCCCTGCCGCTCGAGGTGCTGGGCGTTTCGCAACGGCTGGTCCGCCAGCGCGTCGGCGAAGCGTTGGATCGCGTCGGACTCGGCGGGCGGGGAGCCGACCGCGCCGGCAACCTGTCCGGCGGCGAGCAGCAGCGCGTTGCGATCGCGCGCGCCATCGTGGGGGAGCCAGCGCTGGTGCTCGCGGACGAACCGACCGGCAACCTCGATCCGCAGCTTGCGGTCGACATCCTCGGTCTGTTCGAGGACATCCACGAAACCGGCGTGACGGTGCTGTTTGCCACGCACGACCGGTCTTTGCTCGACATCCGCCCTCGCCGGGTGGTGGTGCTGGACGAGGGCAAGGCCACCGATGTGCCCGGCGGCCTCGACGAACCTATCGGCCCATCGCGCAAGGTCGCCTAGGAGGACAGATGCCGAATCGTTCCACCGACAAGCTGGACGACCTCTCGTGCTCGATGGGGCGCCAGTGACCCCTCTCGAGCGCGCATGGCGCGGCGGCCGCAATGACTGGCGCCTGCATCTGCTCAGCATCTTCTCTGTTGCCGTGGCGTTCGTCTGCCTGGCCTCGGCGTTGCTCGTCGTCGTGAACGTTGCGGGAGTGCGGGACCGCTGGGCGCGAGCGGGTCGGATGTCGGTGTTTTTGCAGGCCGGCGCCACCCAGCAGCAGATCGCCGGCATCCAGAAGGCTCTGCACGGCACCGATGGCGTCAAGAGCGTGCACTACGTGTCGAGCGAGGAGGCACGTCGCGAGGTCACCGGCGACAACACCGACAAGGTGCTGGCGGCACTGCCCTCCGAAGCGTTCCCCGCGTCGCTGGAGGTGCGCGTCGGCGAGAAGACGTCGGGCGTCGAGATCGATCGCATCGCCGCGCAGCTCGACAAACTGCCGGCCGTCGACACCGTCGAGACCTACAAGGCCTGGAGCGACCGCCTGGGCACGCTGCTGGCTGGCGGCGTCTCCGCCGCCGGCTTGCTCGCGCTCGTCGTGCTCGGAGCGGTGATCAGCGTGGTCTCGTCGACCATCCGTCTCACCCTGCAACGCCGGCGCATCGAGGTCGAGGTGCTCAAGCTCGTGGGCGCGACGGACGGCTATGTGCGACGCCCGTTCGTGCTGGAAGGCGCGGCGCAGGGAGCGATTGGCGCAGCCTTGGCGATCGGGCTGCTCGGCGTGCTGTACGCGATTGTCCAGAGTCACTTCGACGCGCAGCTTGGAACCCTGCTCGGCATGCGCCCGACGTTCCTGCCCTGGAGCGTGTCGCTTGTGATGGTGTTGACCGGCGCGGCGCTGGGCGCTGCTGCCGCCTACGGGAGTCTCCGCAGGTTGCTTGTCGTGTGACCTGATTTCAACAGGGAAGACGTGAGAATCCGGACACTTTTTGCTGCAACACTGGTCACGGTCACCGCGGCCGCCGCAATGCCCGGCTCGTCCAGGCCCCGTCCGGGCCCCGCGGACGATCCGGCTGGCGTTGCACCGAGCACGCCGAGCACGCCCGACGGCGTGGATCGTGCGCTCGCTGGGCTCGGCCGCGAGCAGCATCGCGTGAAAATAGAGCTTCGCGCCGTGCGCCGGAAGTCCAGCATGGTGCATCGTCGCGCGATCCTGCGGGGGCGCGCCTACGTGCGCGTGTCGCGAGCGGGCCTGTTGCCGATCGGTGGCGGCTTCGATGCGCTCATCGAACATGCTTCGCGGCTCGAGCGCCTGCGTCGTGCGCTGGCTCGCGACATCGATCTGGAGCACCAGCTGGATGCGCGGAGCGTGGCCCTCGGCAAGCGCCTGGACGCCATCACCGAGCGCCGCATCCCGCTCGAGGCGGATCAGCGTGCGATGGCGCAGGCACGCACCGCGCTCCTGGCAGCGCGTGATCGCGAACTGGCTTTCAAGCGCGCTTTCCAGAGCAGCGGTCCGGGGGCTCCCACTGCTATCTACGGCGCCGCCGTCGGGCCAAGCGATCCTTCCGACGTGTCGGGCGGCTTCGGGGCGATGAAGGGCCGGTTGCCGTTCCCGGTCCCGGGCCGCACCGAGATCCACACTGCGGCGCGCCGCGCCGCGGACGGCCCGGGTCTCGAGATGCGGGCGCCGCTGGGTTCCCCGGTGCGCGCAGTGTATCCCGGGCGCGTGGCGTTTGCCGACGTGTACGCCGACTACGGCAAGACGGTTATCGTCGACGAGGGCGACGGCTACTACACGGTGAGCGCCAACTTGGCAGAGATCAACGTCGAGGTCGGCGATGACGTGTCCCAGGGAAGCCGCCTTGGGACGGTGGGCGATAGCGGCAAAGGTCCGGCGCTCTACTTCGAGATCCGCAAAGGCGCCGATACGCTCGACCCGTCGGGCTGGTTTGGAATCTAGCCTCCCGTAGCCCGCTGTAACCCGCTATGCTTGGCGGCGATGCGGGGTGCTTCTTTCATCGGGTCTTTTTCGGCTATCACCCTTGTGGCGGCGAGCGCGGTCGCCCAGCCCGCTCCGCCACCTGCGCCAGCGCAGCCCGCGCCGCCACCTGCGGCAGCGCCCCAGGCACCGCCACCTGCGGCAGCGCCCCCTGCACCGCCTCCCGGCTATCCGCCGCCGGGCGCGTACCCCGGGTATCCGCCCGGCAGCTACCCTGCGCCAGCGCTCGCGCCTGCCAAGCCTCCTCCGAAGTACCTGGCCTTCCACCCAGGGAAGCCGATTCCCGCCGGCTACCATCACGCGACGAAGTTGCTCAAAGGCCCGCTCATCGCCGGGGCCGTCGTGCTGGGCGTGCCGTACGTGCTCGGGGCGGCCATCGCAGCGGGGGGGAACTACGCCAACAAGAGCGCCTTTCTGCTGATCCCCGCCGTTGGGCCCTGGTTGACGCTCGGGGTCCGCGACCACACGTGCCCGCCGGACGACGCCAGCTGTGACGCCTCGGAGGCTCTCGCCCGCACCTTCCTGGTGCTGGACGCCATCATGCAGACGTCGGGCGCCGCCTTCCTGATCTGGGGCATCGCTGGCCAGAAGGACGTGCTGGTCCGCGACGACGTGGTCTTCGGCTTCGCGCCGACCAAGGTCGGTTCGGGCTACGGCGTCGGGCTATTCGGGTCGTTCTAGCCGGCCTTTCGGCCGGCAGAATGAAGAATCTCCACGCAACTGCTGGGCGGAGCGTCCGACGGGAAGGGCGTTCAGTTCCGTTGCATCGGAGGTACACATGACCACTCGAATCACGCCCAGCGGCCCCGCCACCGGGGTCCAGTCCACTGTCACCGCAGCTCGCGTCACGCCCGCCCCTGCGCGGCCGTTCAAGCAGGTCATGAGCGCGAGCGAGCGCGCCATTGTCGGAGGCGCCGAGGTGGCGGTGACCCACCTGCCGGGCGGTCCGGTGCTCGCCGCAGCGTTCCGTCCCGGCCCGGGCTCCAGCGCCGTGGCAACCGGAGTCAACGGCGGCGTCCGCACGCCCGGAAGCACCTCCAGTCGCGCCGAGGGGCCGACCGGCACCGCGACCGATGCCTCGGGTGGCGGCAGCTCGGCGCCCAACATGGACCAGGTCCTGTCCCGGAGCGCCGACCAGAACCTGTACTACCTGCAGCTCCAGGAGCGGATCAGCGCCGAGAATCGCGCCTACACAGCCGTCTCGAACGTCCTGAAGGCGCGTCACGACACGGTCAAGAACGCCATCGCCAACATCCGCTAGACTAGGCACATGGGCATCGATGGTATTGGCAAGCCCGGCGGTCTCCCGCCGGGCGCCGGCGGGGTCGGAGGTCCGACGGGGTCGGGCGCCGTCAAGGGCGACAGCTTCCGCGTGGACAAGGGCGCGGCCGCAGAACGCGTCCAGGGGACCGATCCGCTCGGTCAGCTCCAGCGTGGCGACATCACGCTGGATCAGTATCTGGACGCGCGCGTCACCGATGCAGTCCAGCACCTGCAGGGAAAGCTGCCGCCGGAGCAGCTCGACTTCGTGAAGCAGAGCCTGCGCGAGCAGCTGGGCAGCGACCCCGTGCTGGTCGAGCTGGTGCGGCGCACGACCGGTGCGTCGCCCGGCGACCCGGCCAGGTAGCGCGCTGGAGCGCCGGCCACGGGGCGAAACGCCGGAGCCGGTCAGGACGTTTCCGTCCAGCTGGGGAGCTGCTATTCCAGCTCGAAGATGGCGCGCAGCCGGCGGAGCTCCACTCGCCTCCTGCCCCTGGGGGAGATCGCCCAGGGTGAGGCACAGCTCGACCTCGTCGGCGCTCGTGCTGCGGCTCTGGTCGAAGCCGCCGGGCTGGAGCTGCCGCTGCTGGATTGCTGGGTATTGCCGTTCGACGCGTTCGACGAGGCCGTCGAGACCCTGCTGCCCCCCGCTCACGATCCTGCATCGTTGCTTCGGGTCATCCATCGTCCGCGCGGGCTCGAGCGCGCGGCGCGGGCTCGCGACCGGCTGCTTTCCGCGCCACTGCCCTCGCTCAGCGACGAGCTCTTCGCCTTCTGGCACGAGGTCGAGCCCATGGCCGAGTGGGGCCTCGCGCTGCGCGCCAGCCCGAGTCTCGCAGACGACAGCGTTGCGGCGACCGCCGGGCTCTCCGTCATTCGCGTGGGGGTCCGCGGGCCGGAGCAGCTCGAGCACGCCGTGCGCGAGATCTGGGCATCGGTTGTGCACGAGGACGCGCTCCGCTACCTGCGCGCGCAGCGGGTCCGCGAGCTCGAGATGGCGGTGCTCCTCCAGCCGCTGCCGCCGATCCGTGCGCGCGGTGTCATGCTGACCCGCGATCCGCTGCACGGGCCGCGTCGCGTCGAGCAACCCGGGGCCGGCATCGAGCTGCGCCTGGTCGCCGTGCGGGTTGCGAGCGCCGCGTTCGGGCTCGGCTCGCCGGTCCATGATGGCGTGGCCGCCCAGGATCTGGTGAGGTTCGCCCCCGACGGACGCATGCTCGAGCGGCGTATCGTCGCCAAGGAGCATCGCCTGGTCGTCGGGGAGCGCGGGCCCAGAGCCGTACCAGTCGCGGCCCGGAAAGCGACCCGGCCCGCGCTGTCCCAGGACAGCATCGAGCAGCTGGCCGGGGTCGCCCAGCAGCTGGACGACGCCGGCCGCGCACAGAGGGACGTCGAGTTCGTGGTCGCGCAGGGCGGCGGCGTCCGCATCGCCGACATACGTCGGAGCCACGGTCTCGGCTATCCGGAGGGCGGCTCGCCGACCACGGTCTGGTCGCGCGCCGGACTCGGCGAGTCGCTGTCGGGCGTACCGAGCCCGCTCACGTGGTCGCTGGTGGACGCCTTCTCGCGCAAGGGGCTCGAGGAAGCGTTCGGCGCCCTGGGCTGCAAGCTGCCCCGCAACGCCACGTTGTTCACGCGCGTCCACGGCCGCTTCTATTTCAACCTCTCGGCACTCGTGCCGGCCGTCGCGCACGTGCCGGGGATCGATCCCGCGGCGTTGCTCGATCTGGTGCACGACGGGAGCTCCGACGTGCTCGCGGGTCAGTTCGAGCTGAAGCGGCGTCGCGCCTCCCTGGCGCGCCTGCCGGTCACCGCTGCGCGCCTGTTCGCGCAGCAGTCGCGGCTGGCAGACGATCTGTCGCGCTTCGAGCGCGAAGCCACACAGCAGCAGGCGTGGCTCGCCGAGATGGACCTGGCGATCCTTCCCGACGATTCGCTGATCACGACGCTCAGGGAAACCTACCAGTTCTTCGAGCGCACGGCCGAGCTCATGCTCGGCTGCACGCTGGCCACGCTCGCAGCGCATATCGGCTTGAAGACGGTGCTCAGCCGGTCCACCCCAGTCGAAGCGGAGCGCCTGGCACAGGCCATCACTGCCGGCGTGGGCGAGCTCGCCAGCGCGGCTCCGGGCGTCGCACTGGCGCACGTCACGGCGATCACGCGGCGCGATCCGGATGCGGCCCGTCTGCTCGGCGAGCACAAGGTGCAAAGGCTCGCGGAGCTGTCCGAGGGACCCGCGCGTCGCGCGTTCTCGCAGTTCATCGAGGCGTACGGCGATCGCGCGCTGCGCGAGAGCGAGCTCATGATGCCGCGCTGGAGCCAGGATCCGGGACCGCTGTTCGCGATGGTCGCCGCGGGTCTCGGAGCCGCACCGATCGATCCGGAAGAGCGCCTGTCGCGGGCCAGGGTGAGGGCCGACGGCGAGATGGCCGCGGTCGATGCGCGCGTTCCGTATGTGGAAAAGGCGCTGGTCCGTGCCTTCGTGGCGCGCTGGCGCGTGCTCGCCCGGCTCAGGGAGAGGATGCGGGTCGCGATGGCCCGGACGTTGAACATGCTGCGCATCGTGGCGCTGGACGTGGATCGGCGCATGCGCCGTATCGATCCTGCCCTGCCCGAAGCGGCCGCGTTTTTCTGCACGTTCGATGAACTGCTCAGTGCGGTCGGCCGCTCGCGTGCCGATCTCGGTCCCATCATCCGGATGCGCCGGGCCGCCTACCACCGGGATGCGGCTGCCGGCGATCCCCCCGAAACATTCGTGGGTGCGCCGCCCACGGTGTCACTGCCTCCGGTGGGCAGCAGCGTGCTGCATGGCGTGGCCTGCGGTTCCGGGACGGTGACCGGGCGGGCGCGCCTCGTCGGAACACGCGGCGCGGGTGCAGCTGATCTCGAACCGGGCGAGATCCTGGTGCTGCGTTCTCCCGACGTTGGACTCTCTCCGCTGTTCATGATGTCCGCCGGTGTGATCGCCGAGCTGGGTGGGCCGCTCTCGCACGGAGGCGTCGTCGCTCGCGAATACGGCGTGCCGGCGGTCGTGGGCGTGCGCGGGCTGGCTGCCACCGTCCGCAACGGCGAACGGCTCCGCGTGGACGGCGATCGCGGCGTCGTGGAGCGGCTGGACGCATGAGCGCGGCGCCGCGCACGCGCGAGGACCGAGCGCGGGTCTGGGTGGTCGAGCCCGGGGAGCGCCCGCGGTTGGCGGAACTGCTCCGCCGTCCTGGAGACGCACAGGACGCTCTCGCGGAGGGACGGGTCTTCGTGGAAGGGCGCCGCGTGCTGGACCCGGGGCTCTGCCTCGAGCCAGGGCAACGCGTCGAGCTGTACCCGGCGCGCCGTGGCTCCGCGGGCGTCGTGTTGCTCGAACGGCGCGACGGCCTGTTGGCGGCGCTGAAACCCGCCGAGCTGCCCACCGAGCCCGATCACCACGGCCTGGACTCGCTCCGGACGCGGGTCGCGGGGATTGTGGGCATCGACGAAGCCCGCCTGCACGCCGTCTCGAGGCTGGATGTGGGAGTCAGTGGTGTCGTGCTGCTGGCGTGCACGGCTGCTGCACGTCGCCAGGTGGAATCCGCGCGGCGGCGAGGGGCGCTCAGGCGTCGATACGTCGGCATCGCGGAGCATGCGCCGGATCCGCCGCAGGGCTCCTGGGACGAGCCCATCGACTCGTCCGGGCGGGGGCGCATGCGGGCGGTGGGTCGCGGTCGCGACGGATTGCCCGCCGAAACGCGCTACGCCGTCGTCGGAGAAGGCGGAACCGGGCTGCGCTCGGTCGGCCGCCATGCTCATCCGCTCGCACCCGCGCTGCTCGCGTTCGAGCCGCGGACCGGGCGCACCCACCAGATCCGCGTGCACGCCGCGCACGCCGGGGCGGCGCTGCTCGGAGATCGCCTATACGGCGGCGTCCAGTCGCTGGCCCTTCCCGGCGGCAGCGTCGTCGAGGTCGGGCGCATTGCGCTCCATGCCGCGTGGGTCGAGCTGACCGGTCCCGGCAAGCGGACCTGGAGGGTCGCAGCGCCCGCGCCACACGAGCTGCTCGAGCTGTGGCGGGTCCTCGGCGGCCGGAGCGAGCTGTGGGAAACGGCCGGAAGTCATCAATACGCTGCCCTGGCACCGCGTCTGGAGTAGCTTCCCGGCCATGTCGCTCCGCGCCCAGACCGCAATCGGGCTCACGTCGGCCCTGGGGCTCGCGGTGGCCTGTACCGCAGCGCGCTTTCCGCACGACCGAGGACCGGAAGTCGCGTTCCCCGCGCACGTGCTCGAGGGCCAGCCCACGGACGGCGGGACGAGAACGCACCCCTCCGGCGACTCCGGCGACTCCGGGGCGGCCAGCGAAGGCGGCGCGGCGCGTGCGCTGGTCCGTCCGCCCAGCGGCAGCCAGCCTGACCCGGACCCGCTCCGGCTGGCCCGGCAATGGCAGTACACGCTGCTCTACGACCAGGGGAAGGTCAGCGTCCAGAGCGTGAAGGCCCAGCGCTTTCCGCACCCGGTCGTGACGGCGCGCAACATGGGGCGCTACGCCGTCGAGTTGTGGATCGGCCACGAGCTGGTGGAGCGCGTGCGCTTCGATTTCCCTTTGGTGGCGGCCGAGGCACCCCGGCGCGGCCGGCGACAGCCGCTGCACGAGCCGCCGACACTGGCCGGCGGAGCGGTCGCGACGCGCCAGGTGCTCGTCCCCGCCAGCGAGCGCGCCACTCGCGCGGTTCTGGTGGATCGCGCCACCGGCGCACGCCAGCCGCTGCCCTGGCCGCCCGACCCCCCCCTTTCACCACCCAGTGTGCCCCAGCGCAGCCCGGTCCGGGCGGACGCCGGGGCCGCCGACGCGGCGCCCGACTAGGGAGGCAGCCAGCTCCCGGCGGTAGGGATGCGAGAGGTGGCGCACTGGTGGCGCTTCGTGCGACGCTTACGCCGCCATGCACTGCGAGGCCTGCGGTCAGGAAAACATAGACGGTGCGCGCTTTTGTGCGAAATGCGGCGCGCTCCTTCCCGTGGAGGAGCACAAAGAGGATCCGCTCATCGGACAGATGATCGGCGGGCGCTACCGCATCACCGGTGTGCTGGGCGAAGGCGGCATGGGCGTCGTCTACGTCGCCGAACAGCAGATGGGTTCGACGCTGCGCAAGGTCGCCGTCAAGACCTTGCACCCGCACCTGTCGCAGGATCCATCGGTGTTGGCGCGTTTCCACCGCGAGTGCGGCACGGTCGCGCAGCTCGAACATCCCAACACGATCAAGTTCTACGACTTCGGCGCGACCGCCGACGGGACGCTCTACATCGCGATGGAGTTCGTCAAGGGCAAGTCCTTGATGGACGTGATCGAGGAGGGGCCGATTGTGCCGGCGCGCACCCTCAAGATCATGAAGCAGGTCTGTGGTGCGCTGGACGAGGCCCACAAGCTGGGCATCATCCACCGCGACCTGAAGCCCGAGAACATCATCCTTACCGATCGCGCGGGCGAGATCGACTTCGTGAAAGTGCTGGATTTCGGCATCGCGGCGCGCACCGAATCCAGCGACGCGCAGAAGGAGCAGAAGCTTACCCAGCAGGGAATGGTGCTCGGAACGCCGCCGTACATGAGCCCCGAGCAGTTCACGGGCAAGGAGCTCGACGCCCGCAGCGACATCTACTCGCTCGGCGTGATGGCCTACGAGATGCTCACCGGGCGGCTGCCCTTCGAAGCGGACACGCCCTGGCAGTGGGCGACGCAGCACATGACGGCGAAGCCGATCCCTTTCGATGCGGCGCCCAGCAGCAGCAGCGTCCCCGAGTCGATGCGCTCGGCGATCATGCGCTCCCTGTCCAAGGAAAAGGAGCAGCGGCAGACCACCGCGAAGCAGTTCTTCGAGGAGCTGTCCGGTGGCGGCGGCATCACGGTGGACGCCCCGGCGGCGAGCGGCCCGGTGTCGCTGGGTTCCGCCGGCACCGCAGCGATGCCGGCGGCTCCAGATTTTGCGGCAATGGGTGCGGCCGCTGCGCCGCCGATGGCGCCTGCGCAGCCGGCACAGGCCGGGCCTCCGCCGGTGGCTGCCAACCTGCCGCCCCCGCCAACCCCCGCGCTCGGCGGCGGCGGCGGAGGCAAAGGGCTCATCATCGCCCTCGGCGGGGCCGGACTTGTGCTGCTCGTTGCGATCGTCATCGTGGTGGCCCGGGGGATGAAGCCCTCCGAGCCCGACCAGGCGCTGGCCAATCCGTTCTCGAGCTCTTCAAGCGGCGCCACCACCATCGCGCCGCAGGTGGACTCGGCGGGGGGGAGTGCGACCACCGCGACAGCGACCGACACGGCTCCGGAGGACACCTCCACGGCGCCCCAGCCCACGCATACGACCGCCCAGGCGCACACTGCGGCGCCCACCACGCACCCCACGGCTACGTCGAAACCGACGGCCACGGCCAAGCCGGCGGGCGGAGCCCAGGCCTGTGCGGCCTGTATTTCCGCGGCCCAGCGCGGGAACATCTCCGGCGCGGCTGCCAACTACTCCCGCTGCAACAACGCCAGCGCGAAGCAGCGCTGCGCTGCTTTTGCCCGCGCCAAGGCCCCGGCTGCGGCCCGGGCAGCAGCGTTCAACGGCAGATGCCCCCAGGCCAAGGGCATCGCCGGGGCGGCCCGCGCCATGGGCGCGGGGAGCGGCGCGCTGAACGCCGCGGTCAAGAACTGCAAGTAGCGAGAACCGCCGGTCCTCCGCACGAAATTGCGCTAGTGATCCCGGCGCCTTCCGCCGGGTGTATATTTTTTGCCACACCGTTGGCTTGACGCTACGGAATAGCTGGGTCTAGATCCGGGCTGCCGTCGCTTTCTGCTTCGGGGGATTCGCACCGCTTCAATCGCTTCGCATCGGGAAATCGACCCCTCACGGGAAAACCCACCGCCAAGGTAGTCAAGTTGCGATGAAGACGAGGATGACCTGGCCCGAGCTCTGCCGCTCGGAGCAGTTCAAGGGCCTCTGGGTGGCTCTCGACAATTGCCGCCTCGACCCATCCACGCTGCAGCCCATCGAGGGCGATGTGGTGGACTCGGACGAGGATCTGGCGGAGCTCTGCAGCCGCATGCGAGAAGCCGGCCGGACTTCGTGCTCGCTTCTGTACTGCGAGGACGAGGTGCTGGTGGAGTCGCGGCGGTCGGTGCCGCCGTCCAGCTCCGAGCGCACCGGCCTGGCTCGCTGAATCCCCTCAGCCCTAGTACCGCGTTTCCATCGAAGCGTTGGGTGCTTCGTACGCGCGGCTGCGCCGCGCAACGCGGGACTAGCAGCGTTTGTCTGGGGCGCAGCAGCGCCCCCTCGGCTTCGCCGAGCCTCCCCCTCGACCGCTCCGCGGTCGGTCTAGCCCCTCGATTCAAAAGAATCGGGGTACTAGCGCACGATCGGCTTCACGACGGCTTTGCCGTCCTTGATCACCACATCGAAGTCGATGTTGCGGTTGCCGTGCTGCTTGCGCAGCTTGGACTCGGCTGCCTGGAGGCTCTTCTTCAGCCCGTTGACGCTGATGTTGCGGCGATCATTGGTCTGCTGCCGTGCGGTGACCAGCCGCGTGTGCAGCTCGCGCACCCGGTCGTCGCTCACGCCTGCCTGGCCGGCCCCGCCGCCGGCTTTCCGCGGAGGAGGCCCAGGCGGGCGGGCTGCGGCCGGGCGGGCTGCGGCCGGGCGGGCTGCGGCTGCTGGCCGGGCCGGCGGCGCGGGGCGCCTGGGACCGGACGCGCCGGCGGGTGGCGCGGGTCGGGCGCCCGCCGATGGACGGGCCGGCGGTCGACCCGGGCGGGCCGGAGCCTCGCGACGCGCTCGGGCGACCGGAGGCGCGGCCCGGGCCGGGGCTCGTGCGGCGACCGCAGCTGCGGGTCGGAGCCGGGTGCTGGCCGGGGAAGGAGGCGGCGAACCGCCGAGCAGATCGTCGTCCAGGTCGAGCTCCAGGCGCCCCAGCTGTTGTCTGGGCAGGACGCTCGGCGCGCGCGCTGGCTCGGGCGTGGGCGGAGGCGGCCGCTCGCGACCCGGCGCGGCATCCGTCTGCTGGCTCCCGCGTCCGGCGTCTGCCCGGCCGAGCGCCGCGTCCACCGCGCGCTTGGCTTCTTCCAGCGGATCGTAGTCCTTGTTCTCGAGGGCAGCGCCCAGATCTTCCGCCAGCTGGTTCTGTGCGTCGAGCGCCTTGTCGGCAGCCGCAGCATCCGTGGCATCGCCGCGTTTCCTGAAGCGCTTGCGCGCCGCGATCGTCAGGGCCTTGTCCGGCCCGAAGGTCCTCTCGGCGCGCAGCAGGTGACGCTTGTACGTGCCGTTCTCGATTTCGCGGCAGATTCGCTGCCAGTACTGCTGGAAGGTGTTGTAGCGCTGGACGATCGTCTGCAGCTTGAAGCGCCGGGCCGTGTTGCGGATCTGCTCCCGTCGCAGCAGCCAGATGCGTCGATCCACGTCCTTGCGCGCGACGGTCGGTTCGATCTTCTCGATGCCGAGGAAGTACTGCTCGTAGAGCGAGCGCAAGCGCTCGAGCCGGTTCTCCAGCTCGTCGATGGCGATCTCTACTTCGTCGGCGTCCACGGCGGCTCAGTGATTCGGCAGCGGCGTGATCTCCAGGTCGTCGAAGCACAGGGGCACGGCCCAGTTGTTGAAACCGAAGTGATCGTGGCCCGGTCCCTCGAGGGGCTTCGGATCGGTGTAGCTCAGGATCTCGATGTCGTTCACGTACCAGTGCAGCGCGCGGCCGTCCTCGCGCACGACCTTGAAGTGGTAGATGATATTGGGCCGGACCGGCTGCTTCTTCAGCTCGGTACTGCCAGCCTGGATGATGACCTGCGGGCGATCCTGGGCGTGCTCATTGATCCGTGCGAGCACGTGATAGCGGTTCTTCCAGCCGCCGAAGAGGGTCAGATAGCTCGTGGCGTTGGTGTAGGAGACGCCCGTAGCGGTGCTGTGGCCGTCGCCCCAGAACTCCGCCTTGATGTCGCCCTCGGGCGAACCGGTGGTGGCGTCGAACTCGATGCGGGCGTTCACCGGGAGTCGCCGCTCCAGCCAGACCCCGTGGTTCTTGGCGCCCTGGCCGCAGAGTCGGCCTCGCTCGACGTGCCAGACGGGCGACGTCACGTTCCAGTCGGGTCCGACGTCCTGCCGGTTGAAGAAGTCCTGGAACGGCTCCTTGATGAGCGGGTCCTGCTTCCGGGCTTGTGCGCCTGCCTTCGGCGCCGCGGCGGAAGCTGCGGGCGGAGCAGCGCTGCCCGTCGGCGCAGCCGCCGAGGCCGTCGCGGATGCCGAAGCCGCCGCCGAAGCCGCCGCCGGTGGCCTGGGCGGCCGCAGCGGTCGGGCCCGCTTGCGGTTCGGCTGCTCGCGGAAGGGCAGGTTCAGCGCGGGCCGGACCTGCCGCTTCTGTACCGGACGCGCAGCCGGATGGCGGGCGCCGGCATCATTCGTGGAGTTCTCGCGTTGAGACGGGACGCAAGCGACGAGAGTCGCGGCGGCCACTACTGAGCCCATCAAGCGCAACACATGCGGCATGCTAGCACCCCTCCCCTGAACTTGTCGCATCGCCCCGTCGGCGAGCGCCTGGAGCCCTCCCGCACCCGGCGGCCACCCCTGGTCGGCTCGCCGTTTCGCGGGTAAGGAGAGCCCCCGATGCACCCCATCCTTTTCAGGATCCCACTCCCCGCCTGGCACGTCCCCCTGTTTCCCGCGCTGCTCGGCGTCGCGGCGCTCGGCGCGCTGGTGGCGCTGTTCGGCTGGCGCAAGAAGGCCGCCGACCTGCTGCTCATCGGTGCGGTGCTCGCGCTCGGCTGTGCCGTGGCCGCGTTCCGGTTCAAGGGCCAGTCCTACGCACTCGGCAGCCTGCCTATCTACAGCTACGGCGCGATGTTGTGCCTGTCGCTCGTGGTGGGTTGGTACCTGACGCTCGGCCTGGCGAAGAGGGACGGCCTGCCTCGCGAGACGATGGCCAACTGCTACTTCGTCACCGCGGTCGGCGCGTTGATCTTCGCGCGGCTTCTGTACGTGCTGACCAACCTGGACGAGTTCCACGCGCTGGCGGACATCGTGAACATCCGTCGCGGCGGCATGGTCGCCTACGGCGGGTTCCTCGGCGGGTTCCTGGCGTCGTGGCTGTTTCTGCGCATGCACCGGATCCGGCTCATGCCGTGGGCGGACGTGGCTGTGCCGAGCCTGGCCTCGGGCCTGATGATCACGCGCATCGGCTGCTACATGTTCGGCTGCGATTTCGGCAAGCCGCTCTCCGCCGACGCACCGGCTTGGCTCAAGAAGTTGGGAACCTTCCCGCGCTGGGCCGACGGCACCCTGCCGCAGGGCGCGGGCTCACCTGCGTGGATCCAGCACATCAACCACCGCGGTCTGTCGCCCGACTCGACAGCATCGCTGCCGGTGCATCCGACGCAGCTCTACTCGTCGCTGATCGGTGCGTTCCTGCTCGTGCTCCTGTTCTACATGCGCAGGAAACAGAAGTTCCGCGGCGAGGTATTTTTCACGTTCGCGTTCGCGTACGGGCTACTGCGCTTCCTTCTGGAAATCATCCGCGACGATCTGGAGCGCGGCTCGTACGGCCCGTTCGTTTCGCAGCACATCTTCATTCCGCTCGCGCTGCTGGTCTTTGCCGCCGCCTATTGCTATGGGCCGGCGCGGTCGATCGCCAAGGCCGGGCTCCGGCGCGCGACCCAGCTCGCGAGCGTGGTGCCGGCCTTCGTCGCCTACATGCTGCTCGAGCCGGGCCAGTTCGATTCCGCCATGCCGATCCAGCTTTCGACGTCGCAGTGGATCGGGCTGCTTACGGCCGTCACTGTGGCTTTTGCGTGGAGCTACTACGAGCGCGCCGACGAGCTCGATCCGGAAGGCGCGATGAGCCTCGGCCTGGAAGGCGCTGCGTTCGACGAGGACGAAGAAGAGGAAGCCGAGGACGAGGGGCCCGCCGCGGAAGCGGAAGGCGAAGAGGAAGCGGCCGAGCCCGAGGAGGACGAAGAAGCCGAACGCGAGCGCCGCAAGGCGGCCCGCAAGAAGCGCCGCGCGAAGCAGAAGGCGCAGAAGGCGGCGGAGGAACCCGCCGCAGCGGCCGACCAGCGCAACACTGACGAAGAAGAGCCGGCCGAGGACGACGAGCCCCGCGGACAGGAGCCGGAACCGGCCTGAGCCCGGGGCTGCCCGCGCGCGGTATCCGGATCGCGGGTGCCATCTGGCACACTCGATCTGGCACAGACAGCGGCGAAATCCCGCCAGTAGCTCCTGGTCGCCCCGGCACGGGGATTGCTAGCCCCCGGGACATGTGGCGATCGACTTGGCTTCTGGCGTGTGCGCTCGCGCTGGCATTCGGCGGGTGCTCGGGAAAGGTCGAAGCTGGAGCGACGGACGGCGGCGCGGGCCACGCCGGGACGGGTGGCAGCGGGGGCTCCGGCGCGAGCGCAGGGACGGGCGGCGTGTCGAGCGGCGGGACAGGAGGCGTGTCGAGCGGCGGGACGGGAGGCTCGACGTGCAGCACGGGTACGGCGGCGCCGCCTGCGTGCGGCACCGCCCTGTGCGGCAACGCCAAGGTCGATACATGCAACGACTGCCCGGATGGCGGCTGGGGCGGCTACCCACCAGGCGGACCGGGGGGGCCAGCCTGCCAGAACAACGCCGAAGACTGCGATGGCAGCGCACTCGGCGGCGAGAGCTGCACGTCGCTCGGCTTCTCCGGCGGAACGCTCGGATGCACGACCGCGTGTCGCTTCGACACCGCGGCGTGCGCGCGCTGCGTGCCCCCGGGCGGCCACCTGACCGCCTGCGACGAGTCCGTCGCGAGCGCCAAGGCTCCCACGTCGCTCGCGATTGCCGCCACGGCGCAGGAGATCGGCCTGGCGTGGATCTCGCGGAGCAGCGGCGGTCCCCAGGTCTGGTTTGCGCGCTTCAAGCCGGACCTGTCGCTGATCGGCAAGAGCGGACCCGTCGCGGCGAACTGTCCGTCGCAGGTTGCGCTGGCGGTGCGCCCTGGCGGTTGGGTGCTCGCCACGAGCGGCTACGGACAGGCTGTCGAGCTGTTCGCGATCGACGCGACCGGCAAGGTGACCCAGGAAAAGACGGTGGCGGCAGAAGGACGTGGCGCGGTGTTCGGCGAGCGCCAGGGCGGCTCGCCGCTGCTTGTGTGGATCGAGCAGGGCTCGAAGTCACTGGGCGCGGCGGTGGTCTCGGCCGACGGGATCTCCACCAGTCCGCCGGTCAGCATTCCGATGCCCGACGGACTGGTCGACAGCTTCGTTTCCTCTGCGTTCGTCGGGGACGGCTTCCTCGTTGCAGCGCGCGCATCCAACCGGGTGGTGGTCGGCCGCGTCAGCGGCGACGGCTCCACCACGGGCACCGTCACCCAGCCCGTTCCGGACAACACGGAGGTGCCCGCGCTTGCAAGTACCGGCAGCGAAGCGCGCATGGTGTACGAGCACTTCAATCAACCGACGATCACGATGGAGATGGTGCGCCTCGACAAGTCCGGCAAGGCGCTGGCGAGCCCGGTCGTGATTGGCTCCGCGCCCGACTACTACAACAACGCCTATCCCGTGGCTGACGGCGCCGACACGCTGGTGGTGATGGGCAGCTACACGGGCACCGTGTACCAGGCGAAGCACCTGGACGTGGTGCGCGTCGACGGATCGGGCAAAAAGATCTGTGGCCCGCAGACGATCGCGACCGACCCCACGATGCTCACCGGCTACGGCGCCGTGATGAGCGGCACCGGGCTGGTGAGCGCGTTCATCGAAGGCGGCTCGACGTATCCGGTCGGGCTGGGCCTGGCGCGGATGACGCCGTAGTCAGTCGCCCGCGCTCCGGGCACCCGCTGGCCGCCCGCGCTGGAACTCGAGGCGGAGCTCGTGCTCGCCGCCGATGTGGACGTGCAGGTTCCGGTCGTCCACATCGCACACGGCGTAGGCTGCCGCGGCGCGTCCCGGTGCGTCCTCGTCGAGATTCTCCACCAGGCTCTGCAGCGTGATGTACGGGATGCCCGCAATCACGTCGACGTGGTTCCAGTGCGCATGGCCGTTGAACACTCCAAGCACCTTGCCGCTCGCTGCGATTGCCGCGCGCAGCTCCTTGCGCTCGGCGATGCGGCAGATGTGCGGGGCCTTCTCGAACCAACGGTTGCCCTCGAGCGATTGATCGCTTGCAGGGTGGTGCGTGAGCACGATCGCCGGCAGCGCCGCTCCGGCAAGATCGGCGGCGAGCCAGTCGATCTGTTCGGCGGCCAGGTGCACGGCGACGTCCTTCGTTTCTTCCGTTCTGAGGACCACGAAGTGCACGCCGCCCACATCGCGGCTGTAGTACAGCGGCCCCTGGTGTTGCCAGAGCGCACCGAGCGCGGCGTCATCGAGGTGGACGCTGTCGTGGTTGCCGGCGACGTGCAGCAACGGCGCTTGTAGCCGGGACAGCACCGAAAGGAATTCCGTGTAGCGATCGCGGTCGGCCGCGGTTGATTCGTCCTCGATCGCGTCTCCCAGGTTCACCACCAGATCGGGCCGCACCGACTGGTTCATGCGCTCGACGAACCCGCCGAGCAGCCGCCCGGCCTCGTGTGAGAGCTTGCGCAGCCGCCCCTCGAAGTAGGCGGCGGGACCGAAATGAACGTCCGTGACCAGGGCGAATCGCACGCGAACACAGCTTGGCCCAGTGCCGCGCTCGCGTCAGCCGCGTCGCCGGATGGCTGCACGCAGGATCAGTATTGACGGCTTCGGCCATCGAAAAGGGTGATTGGCTGGACCCGGCGCGCCGTCCAAGTATAGCCTTCCGCGTCCGGGCGCCCGCGCGTTACCGAGCGTTCGAGTCACAGGAACAACGAGGCAACGAGGAGCTTTTCGAATGACCAGAGCGATGATCCTTGGGCTCGCGTGCGCAGTCGCTGCCACGAGCGCCGTGGGCTGCAAGAAGGACGAGACCCCGCCGCCGCAGCAGGGTGGCTACCAGCAGGGCGCCTACGGCCAGCCGGGCTACGGCCAGCCGGGCCAGCCGGGGTACGGTCAGCAGCCGCAGCCGGGCCAGCCGGGTTACGGTCAGCAGCCGCAGCCGGGCCAGCCGGGCTACGGACAGCAGCCGGGCTACGGACAGCAGCCGGGCTACGGACAGCCGGGCTATGGACAGCCCGCGCCGACCACGACCGCTCCTGCACCGGCTGGGACCGCTCCCGCCGCTGGCGGAGCGGCACAGCAGATCGACCCGGCGGCGGCTGCCGCCGCTCAACCGATCCTGACCGGACTCGCGCAGAGCCAGATGGTGGCCGGATCGCACCCGGTGGGCTCGACCATCGCGGGCAACTTCCGGCAGGGCCAGACCCTCTCCAGCCAGCTGCAGCTGCAGCCGGGCAAGTGCTACACGGTCGTTGCTGCTGGGCTGCCGCCGGTCTCCGAGGTGAACGTGCAGTTCGTGGCGGTCACGCCGCTGCCCGGCATGACGCCCGTAATCGCTTCCGACCAGGACTCGGGTTCGCAGGCGGTGCTGGGCAAGAAGCCCAACTGCTTCAAGAACCCGGCTCCGTTCGCGTTCCCGGTCAAGGTGGTGCTCACCGTCGCCGGCGGACAGGGCATCGCCGCCGCGCAGGTCTACCAGAAGTAGAGTCAGGTCCGGGCTGGCTGCCCGATAGCCAGCGGGAGTCGCTCCACAGGGCGGCTCCCGCTCGGCGTTTGTGGACGTGGCTCGACGCACGGAGCGGGGCGGGCTACCAGGGATCCGGGACGCGCGGGGATGAAGAAGAAGCCGAGTTCAAGTCCTGTTCTGGTGGCGTGCCGCGGAGCGGTGAAGGTGTCGGCGATGATCGTCGGCCTGCTGGCCACGCTGATCGCGCTGATGGCCTGCGTCGGGCGTTTCACCAACAGCGGCTGGGTCCGCGTTATCGTGGCGCTGCTGGTCGCGTTGGTCGCGCCCGCCGTGATCGCCGATCGCCTGCTTCCGGAGGACGATCCGGTGCGAGCGCGCGGGTTGCCGGGTGATGTGTTCGCGCTGACCTGGCTCGGGTTCGGTCTGCTCTTTGCCGTGGGGCTGCACAGTCTGACGCGGCCGTGGCTTTCGGATGAGGCAGCGCGCTTCGACAAGGCCGGGCTCGCCACCCCTGCGTCGGTGGCGTACCTACTGGCCGGCGTGAAGCGACCCCCTCCGGAGAAGGCATTGCCCGCCTTGGTCGCGTCATCTTCCGCACGGAAATCGACGCTGAGTGCCTCCGCTCTGGTACCTCGGCCCAGCGCCTCGGTACCGGTGCTCGAGACGGAGCCCGACGCGGGGCCGGTCCAGGCCGAGCCCGCCAAGAGCGGGGACCGGACCCCGGCCGAGCTCTTCAAGCAGCTGGCGCCCGCCGTGGTGACCATCGCCATCGAGGAAGCCCACGGACAGGAAGGTGGCGGCACCGGATTAATGATCGACCGGAACGGCACGATCGTGACGAACCACCACGTGATCGGGGCGGCCAAGCACGTCCGGATCCGTTTCATGGCAGGCGCGACATTCGACAACGTGGACCTGCTTGCCGATTCGCCCAGCGATGATCTGGCGCTCCTGAGAGTCGATCCGGACAAGCCGAGCCACGGCAAGAAGGTGGACGTCGAGCCGGTCCCGTTGGGCGATTCGGAGAGTGTCGTCGTGGGCCAACACGTCATCGCCATCGGCAATCCGCTCGGGCTCGATCACACGTTGACCGACGGACTGGTGTCGTCGCGGCGGCTGTACCAGGGCAAGCGCTGGATCCAGATCTCGGTGCCGATATCCCCCGGGAGCTCGGGTGGGCCTCTGTTCGACATGCAGGGCCGGGTCGTCGGCATCACCACGGCGCAGTTCGGCGGCATGTTCGGCCGCGTGCAGAACCTGAACCTTGCCGTGCCCGCCAACGCGCTGAAGAAGCTGATCCACGGCAACTACCCCGGGCGGCATCGCCTCGGCACCGGGGCGCCATCCTCCCACTGGTGATCCGTGCGTTCGAATATCGTCTTTGCGGTTCTGGTCGTGACGCTCGGCGCATTCGTCGGCGTTCTCTTCGTGCGGCACCGCGTGCCTGCCCAGGGCGGCGCGCCCGTCCGGGCGGCGTCGGCGTCGGCCTCGGCATCCGCGCCGGCATCGGTGGCGGCCCGTGGGTCCGCGTCGGCCGCGCCGCACGCGCCGGCGGAGAGCGCGAGCGCGACGCCCTCGCTTGGCCGCCCCCTGCGCGTCGTGGCGCTCGGATGGGATCTGGCCGCCGCGGGCCTGGTGGCCAACCACGGGCTCGCTGCCGGCGACAAGCAGAGCCGTTTCGGCAAGGCCGGCCTGGATGTGGCCCTTTCCGTCGTGGACAGCCCAGAGGACGTGGAACGCGCGCTGGCGCGCGGCGGAGCGGACAAGGCGGGCGCCGACGTGGCGCTGCTGCCGCTGCCGCGCTTTGTGGCTTCGTTCGAGCACCTCAAGGCGCTCGATCCAGAGATGTTCCTCGTCACGGGCTGGTCGTCGGGCCGCGAGATGCTCGAGTCCAGGTACCACTCGCTGGCGCAGCTGCCGGCGAAGGGCGGCGTGAAGCTCGGCGCGGCCCCGGGTTCGTCGGCGGCATTCCTGGGCCTGTTCGCACTCGACATGAGCGGCGTCGGAACCTCGCGCGTCCAGCTCGTGTCGCCTTCGGTGGCCGACGCCGATCTGGTTGCGGTCGAGTGGGGCCGGGACGAGCGCGACGCAGGCACAGCGAGGATGCTGTTCGGCACCGGTGATGCTCTGCACCTGGTGCCATTCGTGGCCGTGGCGCAACGTTCCATGATCGAGAAGCACCGCGCCGAGCTGGTGCTCTGGTCGCGCATCTGGCTTGCCGCGACGAAGGACGTAGCAGCCGACGCGAGCGGTGCCGCGCGGCGCGTGGCGGCCGAGAAGGGCGCCCCCGAACCGCTGGCGCTACTCACGCGATTGGGGCAGGGGAGCCGCGAGACGCTGGCCGGAAATGCCGAGCAGCTCGGGCTTTCTGGTCGTGGTGCGGTGACGCTGGACTCGCTGTTCCAGTTGACCTGGCGCCTCTGGCGCGGTGTGCAGCTGCTCGGCACCCCGGCTCCCGAGCAGGCGCCGCTGGATGGCGATGTCGTGGCAGCACTGGTTCGCTCCGCGAAACCCAGCGAGCTGCAGGAACAGGAACGCCCTGCGTCGCCGGCCGCGCCGGCGGTCGACGCCGGTGCGAAGCACGCGTCGCCGGCCGCGCCGCCGCTCGTCTACCGGCAGCCGGGTACGAAGCCGGACGTGGACGCATTGCTGCCGACGGCGGGGCTCCTCGCCGGCGTGTTTCCGCGCTCGCCGATCCAGCTCACGCTGTATCGTGGCGTGCTGCCCGACAAGAAGGCGACCAAGGCCGCCGTCGATCGGATCGCCGAGCGTTACGGGATCGCGTCCGACCGGCTCTCGGCTGGACACCTGCGCCACGCTCCGCGGTCTACCGCAGCCGTGGCCGTCCTGCCGGCGGAGTGACGCGGCGCGCCGCGCCGCCATCACACGAAACCGGTCGCGCGGTGTCGCGTGCGGTACAGGAGCACCAGGAACACGGGACCGCCGATCAGCGCCGTGACGGCGCCCACGGGTGGTTCGGTGCCGAGCCAGCGGAACGCGGCGCGCGCGACGACGTCGCAGCCGACGAGCGTTGCCGCGCCGAGCAGGAGCGAGCCCGGGATCAACGCGCGGTGATCGGGGCCGACCAGACGCCGGACGGCGTGGGGCACGACGAGCCCGACGAAGCCGATCAGCCCCGTCAGGCTGACGATGGCGCCTGCCACCGCGGAGGCCGCGAAGAACACGCGCCGCTCCAGCCGCCTCACGTCGACGCCCAGGTGCTCCGCTGGTTCACGGCCGAGCGACAGCAGGTTCAGCTTGCCCGAGTCCGCCACGAGCACGAGCGTGCCGGCGAGCGCCCAGAGCGACGTGATGACGAGCTGCCGCGTGGACGGCACGTCCAGAAACCCCATCAGCCAGAACAACAGCTCCTGCGCCTTCGCCGCGGAGACCAGCGTCTTGATGAACGTGATCACCGCCGTCGCGATCGCGTTGACGATGACGCCGGCGAGCACGATCGTGGTGCCCGACACCTCGCCGCCGGCGCGCGCGATCCCATACACGAGGAACGTGGCGACCAGACCGCCGGCCAGAGCAGCAACCGGAACCAGCGCCGCGCCGAGCAGTGTTGCGGCGCTGGCGCCGGCGACGATCGCCAGTGTGGCGCCCGCGGCCGCTCCGCCCGACACGCCGAGCACGTACGGATCGGCGAGCGGGTTGCGGAGCAGTGCCTGGAACGCCACGCCCACGACGGCCAGGCTGGCGCCGGCCAGCGCCGCGAGCGTTACGCGCGGCAGCCGCGCGGCGAACAGGATCGTCGCGTCGAGGCTGTGCGGATCGGACAGCGCGCGGGAGATACTGATGGGCTCTGCGCCGAAGCCGAGCGCGAGCCAGACGCTGACCGCCAGAAGCACGAACAGCGCGAGATTGACGGCGAGCGCGCGGCCCATGGCGGGCTCAGTGGGCGGCTCGCGGGCGCGTCGGATGTGCTTCGTTCTGTGCGCTGTTGCGCTCGTGCAGAATGCGCAGACCTTCCAGCGTGAGGTTCTCGTCCACGGCCTCGATGCTGCCCGTATGGCGTGCGATCAGCTGCGCGAGACCGCCGGTGGCGAGCACCGCGCACGGGAAGCCGAGCTCCCCCTTCAGCTTGTCGACCAGACCGTCGACCAGCGACGCATAGCCGTACACGACGCCCGACTGCAGCGCGTGCGTGGTGTTGCGGCCGACCACCCCGGGGGGCTCGGCGATCTCGATGCGCGTGAGCTTGGCAGCGCGTCCCAGCAGCGCATCGAGACTCACCTGGATGCCCGGCACGATGACGCCGCCCAGGTACTCCGCTTTCGGCGAGATGCAGTCGAAGGTGGTCGCGGTGCCGAAATCCACGACGATGATGCCGCCGTGCACGCGCTCGTAGGCCGCCACGGCGTTGACGATGCGGTCGGCGCCCACGTCGCGCGGGGTCTCGTACAGGACGGAGATGCCCGTCTTCAGTCCGGGGCCGACGATCAGCGGCTCGCACGCGAACGCGTGGCGCAGAGCATCGGCCATCACGTCGGTGAGCGGAGGCACCACGCTGGCGATGATGGCGGTGTCGATCCAGCCGGGCTCGTGCCCGTGCAGTTCGAACATCTGGTGCAGCAGCACGCCGTACTCGTCCGCGGTGCGCGTGCTCACCGTGGACGAGCGGAAGGTCTTTCTCAGCGTGGCGCCTTCGTACAACCCGAAGACGACGTTGGTGTTACCGATGTCGACGGCCAGGAGCACGGGACGAGCCTAGAACAACGGTCGTGCGCCGGCCACCGGGACGCGGGGGTGTTTCAGCCCGCGCCGACCGGTACCGGCTCCTGGCCCGTCAGCCTGAGGTACACGAAGACGATCGACAGCACCCACAGCGGACCCACTATCAGCGCGCCCACGCAGCAGGCCAGAAGGCCCACGATGAGAGCCAGGAACAGCAAAAGCGCGAGGACGAGCAGATTCACCTTCTGCCCGGTCGAGAGCTGCCAGCTCTGCTTGAGCGCGTCGACGCCGCCGGCGCCGCGCTCGACGATCATGATCGGATAGAACATCCACGCCAGGGCCAGGAACACGCCCGGGGCGATGCACAGCACGAGGCCGAACTCCACGCCGATGCCCTGGAGCAGCGATGCGATCAGCATCGGCATGAAGAAGCGGCCCCCCTGGAAGATCTCGCCGAACTGGGGCTTCTGGCCGCGGGCGACCTTCAGCGCGAAGCCGACGATGCCGCCGAGCATGAACGCCTGCGCGAGCGCGTTGAACAACAACAAGATCGGCGTCGACCCGATGTTGATCAGCTGGAGCGTCGTCATGTCCATGTTGTTGCTGGTCGCCATGGCGCTGACGACCGCGGAGCGGATACCGCTGACGACGCCGGCGGGGAGCCCCATGATGAAGAAACCGGCGACCAGAGGCAGGCCGACGTTGCCGAAGTCCTTGATGATCGCGTTCCACGCGTATCCCAACGCTTCGGTCGCGGACCACGCGCCAGGGGCGCCGCCCCCTGGCGCGCCCGCGCCCGGGTAGCCGCCCGGTGCGGGCGGCGGCGTGAAGCCTCCGCCGGGAGGAGGTCCGTAGCCGCCGGGGGGTTGTCCCGGCGGTGGGTAGCCGCCCGGCGGCTGCCCGGGTGGTTCGTAGCCGCCGGGGGGTTGTCCGGGAGGCTGTCCATAGCCGCCCGGTGGCTGTCCGTAGCCTGGCGGACCACCGCCATAACCGCTGCTGGTTTCGAGCATGTCGTCTCCCACGAGGGCTCGATGCTGCCAAAGCCCAGGCGCCAGATCCAGCACCAAGGTGGTCGCCATGGAATTTGAGATGGTCGAGGTCAGGGCGCGTTGACGGTTGTCTTGCGGATGAAGTCGCCGACAGCGAGCCGATCCCAGCTCCCGCCGGCCCGGCCCACTAGCGGGTAGCTGCCGTCGAGGTGCGGGTAGGGGCCTAGCGTGACGAAGAGCTGGCTCGACCCGGTGTCCGGGCCGGCCAGCGCCACGCCGACGCTCAGCGGCCCGAACACCCGGGGTGAGTCCTCGTTCGGCAGAGGCTGGCGGCCAGCGCCGCCGTAGCCGTCCCCTTCCGGGTCGCCGAACTGCACGACAAACCCCGGAACGACGCGGTGCACGCTCATGTTGTTGTAGAAGCCCGCGCGAGCCAGTTCCACGACGCGGGCCGTCGTGACCGGCGCGAGATCCGGATCGAGACGGAGCTCCAGCGTGCCGACGTCGGTCTGCAGCTCGAGCTTCACCTCGTGGGCTGGTACATGCGAAAGCTCCGGCGGCGCCTTCTTCGGCGGAGTGAAGCTTTCGCACTTCCGGCCACGATTGCCCAGCTGCCGCAGCGCCTTCTGGGCGTGCTGCCTCAGCGTCGGATTCGGATCGTGACAGTAGGGGTCGATCTTCGGCTTGAACGCCAGAAGCTGCAGCGCTGCGGCCGCGTCCATCAGCGAGCAGCGCACCTCGATCGCGTCCGGAGGTCGCTTCGCGTCGAACGCCAGGGTCAACGCCTTCACCAGCGCGGGCGCGGGTTTCACGGCGACCGCTGGTGGGGCTCCGGCGTCCTCGGTAACCGGACGCTGCGGCCGTTCGGCCTGGGCGCGACCGGGAAAGCCGGCCAGCACCTGGGCCGCGGTCGCGACCGTTCCCGCCTGCTTCGCGCCCAGGGCCGACGTGAGAAGCTGTTCAGGATGCGCGATCTCCGGGTGTGCCGGCAGCAGCTCGAGCGCTGCCTGCCGCACGACCGGATCCCTGGACGCGGCGAACGTCTTCCAGCGCTGGTAGCGGGCCGCAGTGAGCGGGCCGCGACCGAGCACCTGCAGGACGGCCAGCGCCCCGGTGCGACCGTCCGGGTCGGGGTCGCAGGCCACGAGTCTCGACGCCAGGCTCGCGGTGCCGGCCAGCAACGCTGCCGATCCGCAGCGCAGCTTCACGACGCGCCTCTTCAACGCGGCCGAGGCTTTTTCGGGTATGGGAAGCTCGGCGAGCTTCGAGAGCTCGTCCTTGGCGGCGCGCGCGGGATACGCGAGCGCGTCGAGAGTTGCGGCCAGCGGCCCCCACCCGGGCGAGACGAGATGTTGCGCGTCGGCAGTCTTCGCTGTCGGAGCGAGCTTTGCCAGCGCGCCGGCGAGCGCCTTCTGTCCGCTGTCTCCGAAGCGCGCGAGCTCGCGTGCGGCATCTGCGCGCGCGCCGGCTGCAGCGTGGGCGTCGACCAGTACCCTCGAGAGCGGCTTGACCGCCGCGTCGCCGGCGTGTCCCAGCGCGCGCACCGCGAAGCGCGCCGCGTCGCCCTTTCCGTTGGCGAGCGCCTTGTCGGCGATCGCCAAGAGGCGGGTCTGGACGGGCTCGTTCAGCGAGTCGAGGCGGCTGACTGGGAACAGCGCGTTTTCGAGGGGTTTGTCCTTGCGGCTCGCCGCGTCCAAAAGGGCGACCACGGTGGCGTCGTCGAGTCGCTTCTTCTGCGCCGCGAGCGTGCCCAGGGCGAGCACGGCGGCTTCCGCGCGCGTCTTCGGACCGTCCAGCCATGTGCGCAGGGTGCGCTCGGCTTCGCTGTTGTCGCAGCGGCCCAGCGCGTCGGCGATTGCGGCGACGGGATCGAACGGCGTGTCAGGAGGCTTGCCGCTCCGGGGTCGCGCCGGCGCTGCCGCGAGCGCAGCGGCGCGCGACACCAGCTTGCGCACCGCCGTGCGTTCGTGCCCGCGGCATCCCCGACCCAGACCGAAGGCCGACCAGGCGACGACCTGGGGATCCTCGTCGGACAGCGCGTGGGAGAGTAGCTGCTCGGCGCGCGCGTCACCGATGCGGGCCAGCGCCCGGGCGGCGTGGCGTCGCACGTCGACGTCGCGGCTTGCCAGGTCGCTGTCCCTGACGGCTTTCGAGTCGCGGCGTGCCTCGGCGGAACGCAGCGCCTTGATCCGCGCTCGCACTTCCGGTCGCGGGAGGCTCGCTCCGGCTGACGCCGCAGCGGACGCCGGAGCCGCGGAGCTCGCGACCGACGAGCCGCTGCTCCGGCCGCAGCCCCTGCACGCGGGGAGCAGGGTGAACAAAAGCGCCAGCGCCGGCCACCTCACGCCGATTCCGGGCCTCGCTTGGCGACACGGGTCAGCCACCAGCTGCCGCGCTCCCTGAGGGCGCGCACGAGGCGGCGCGTCACCGGCGCTGGCGGTGACGTGGCAGGCAGCGCGGCCGCATCGAGCCCGACCAGACGGAAGCTCGCGAGCGCCCGCGGCATGTGCCAGTCGCACGTCACCACGCCGATGTGCCGGCTGCCGCGCGCACGCAGCAACTCCGCCGTGTAGACGGCATTGCCGAGCGTCGTCAGCGATCGCCATTCGCGGATGATGGCCTCCGGGTCGACGCCGAGCGCGACCAGTTCCCTACCGAGCGCTTCGGTCTCGGCCACGCCGTGCCAGCGGCGGCCGCCGCTCGCAACGATCACGGGCGCAACGCCTTCGTGCCAGGCGCGGGCCGCGCGCTGGGCGCGTCGCCAGGCAGCGGCGGCGGGTCTTCCGCCTGGACCGATACGGCATCCGAGCAGCACGATGGCGTCGAGCACGCGGGGAAGATAGCCTCCGCGACCCTGGAAATCTCCCGGTTTTCCGCTGTCGGGTGCGCCCGGTGCTACCATCCCCGCTCCCATGGCCCGTCGCGCTCGTCTGCTTTCCGTGGTGGTGCTGGCCGGCGCAGCGGCGTTGGGGGCTTTTGCTGCATCGGTGCGGAATCCGGGCCCGCAGCAGCCTCTGCCGAGCGGTTCCGCGGTGCACGCCCCGGTCAAGGCGCCACCCGCCGCGGCTCCGTCCTCGCCGCCCGATCCGGACGCGCTCTGCTCGGTGCGCCCGCTTAAAATGCCGGGTGGCACGCCCACCGAGCTCTCTTGTCGGGACGCGCGGCGGGTGATCGCCCAGGTGCGCGGGCGCTTCGCGGAGCCCGCAGGCCATCCGGATCCGCAGCCCTTCGCCCAGGTGGTGACCGGATGGCTGGATCCGCATGGACTGTGGTCCGCGGCCCCGGATGCGCCCGCGGCGCGCAGCATCCGCTCGCTGGTGGCGCCGCTGATTGCGGAGCTCGAGCGCTCGCCGCGCGACGCGGCTCCGTGCGCTGCGGCACGTGAGATCGCCGGCGTGACCCAGACCTGGGTCGAGTCGCTGCGCGGCGATTTCGATGCAGCGGAGAAGGCGGCTCCCCGGCTGTCGCGGTCACGGGCCTTCGCGCTCGACAGCCGCGGCATCTTCCAGGACGACCCCGTCACGCGCCCGGCTCGCCAGCTGGCCGCGGAGCTTGGAGCGCGCGCAGGCAGTTTCGCCAAGGCCTACGGCAAGGCTGGCACGAAGGTCGAAGGGGAGGCTCTCGATCGGCTATTGCCGACGCTCGGCATCGATCGCTGGACCGGTATCGTGCTGGCGGCTGCGGTGCGCGCCTACGTGCCCGCGATCGACGCGCACGGCCAGTGGGCCCCGCTGGATGAGGAGTGGTCGCTCTACGCTGCGGATGCGACCGTGGATACCGGTCCCCGGCTCTGGGGGCAGATGATGCGGACGCCGGTGGGCGTCCGCGTCGTCGAGGACCCCGCTTCGCCGCTGCGCGTCGGCGATCTGGTGCTCGCGGTCGGAGGCATTCCCACGGCTGGGCTGAGCGTGGAACAGATTGAACAGCTGTCACGGCTCGAAGCCGTCGGCGGCGAGAGCTCGCGCAGCGTCGAGCTTCTGCGTCGCGGTGTGGCCGCCCCGGTCAAGGTCGACGTCGAGCTTCCGGGCGCCGGAGACGACTCGCCACCCGAGCCCCAGCTCGACGCCGTTCGCGTGCCCTACGGGAGTGGCAACGTGCTCGTCGTGTCGGTACCCGACGTGCCCGACGGTCTGGGTGACGAGCTGGCCAGGCTGGTCGACGACGCCAGGACCGGGAAGCCGCCGCAGGCGATCCTGCTCGACCTGCGCGGAAATGGGGGAGGCTCGACCGACGGGGCTGCCGGTGCGATCGGCGTGTTCCTGCCTGGCGCCCCCAGCTTCCCGCTGCGCCATCGTGGTGGAACGCTGGAAGTCCAGCGCGCGCGGGTGGCTGCAGCCGACTCGCAGTGGCATGGCCCCGTGGCCAGCCTGGTCGACGGCTACACCGCGAGCGCCGCGGAGATGATCGCCGGTGCACTCGGCAGCTACCGCCGGGGTCCGGTGGTGGGGTCGCGGACCTTCGGCAAGGGCTGCATCCAGGAATATTTCGACGATCGCTCCGGGCTCGGCGTGCTCCGGCTCACCACCCTGCTCTTCGCGCTGCCGGATGGTGCGCCGCTCCAGCATGTCGGGCTGGCCCCCGACATCCGCCTGGGCCTGGCTCCCATGCGCGATTCCGAGAAGCGTCTGGCCGACACACTGCCCCGCTGGCGCGGGCCGGACGTGCGCCGGCGCAGCCAGATCGGCGGCCCGGCATGGCCGAGCGACCGCGGCCGCGTCGGCCCCTGTCGCGATCCGGTGGTGTGTCGCGCTCTCCGGCGGCTCGGAGCGGGCTCGGTTCACCGCAGTGCCGCGGCGGTTGTACCGCGCACTCCGCGGCGCGCTTCCAGCGCGCCGCGCTAGCCGATTGCGCGCACCTGGGTGTGCGGGCTGGTTTCCGGACCGGGAGCCTGCTAGACGCCTCGACAGAGATTTCCTACGGCGGGATAGCGTGAGCTCCGCACGTGAGCTCCGCAGACGTCCGAGGCCAGATGGGACGTACGACGACGCCCCCTAACGCAGATCAGAAAGAGCCTTCCAGCGGGTCAGAGCGCCCGGAAGAGCGATCCGCAAGGCGGACCACGAAAGCCCGGCCCAGCCGCCGGAAGGCCGCCGCGAAGGGCACTGACGAGGACAACATGACGCGCCGCGTCACAACTGCCGACACTGCCTCGGTCAAGGCGGAGGAGCGCCGCGCGGCGCGCCGTAAGGCGCGGCGTGCTCGCAGCGAGGCCGCGGACGCGCGACGCAGCGAGGCGCCGAGCGGCAAGGCGCCGAGCGGCAAGGCGCCGAGCGGCAAGGCGGCGGGCAAGGCCGCGAGCGGCAAGGCGGCGAGCAGCAAGGCCCGTGAACGTGAAATCGAGCTGCCGCAAAGTTCGCACCGCGCGGAGTGGCTCGAACAGCCGGTCGTGTATCCGGTGGAGCTGGACGAGGAGCGCGTCGACGACGACGCCGCCAAGGTGGTCCGGCGTCTCACCCGGCATGGCTACGAAGCCTACCTGGTCGGCGGTTGCGTCCGGGATCTGCTCGTCCGTCGCTCTCCGAAGGACTTCGACGTGGCGACGAGCGCCCGCCCGGACGACGTGCGGCGCCTGTTCCGCAATTCGCGCATCATCGGCCGTCGCTTCCGTCTGGTGCACGTGCTGTTCGGGGGCGGCAAGGTGATCGAGACGGCCACCTTCCGCCGTAGCCCCCAGCAGGAGGAAGACAAGAACGCCGAAGACCTGCTGATCCGCAACGACAACGTGTTCGGCGACGCGCACGAGGACGCAGCGCGGCGGGACTTCACGATCAACGGTCTGTTCTACGATCTCGAGCGACGCGAGGTGCTCGACTGGGTGGGCGGGATGCCCGACATCGAGCGGCGCGCCGTGCATACCATCGGCGACCCCGTCGTGCGGTTCCTCGAGGATCCCGTGCGCATCCTGCGCGCTATCAAGTTCAGCGCGCGGCTCGACTTCGGTATCATTCCCGAGGTGTACGACGCCATCGTGCGCTGCCGGGGCGCGCTGGCGATGGCGGCGCGTCCTCGTCTGTTCGAGGAGCTCCTGCGTCTCATGCGCGGCGGCGCCGCGCATCGATCGATGTGGCTTGCCTGGGAAACGGGCGTGCTCGACGTGCTGTTGCCCGAGCTCGCGGCCTACCTGTCTGATGTCCAGGAGAGCCACGGTCTGATGTGGCGTCTCTTGAGCCAGGTCGATCGCCTCACCGCCGAGCGCGGCGCTCCGCTCGACGACGTCGTGCTCTTCACGGTCCTCTTGCTCGAGCCCATGCGGGAGGCCTGCAGTGGCGTGCGCGATCGTCTGGACGCCGCCTACGACTTCATGGAGGTGGCGGTCGACCGGCTCAACGTGCCGCGCCGCATCGCCGATGCCGTGCGGCGGATCGTCGCCGTGCTGCCCCGGCTGGAAGCCGGACGCCCGGGGCGCTTCTCGAAGACACCGCTATATCCCTATGCGCACGAGGTGATCGAGCTGAGCCAGGCCGCGCGCGGCCTGGTTTCGCTGCTCGAGCCTGTGCCCGAGGGTATGGAGGGCGCGACCGAACGCCCCGCGCGGCGCCGTCGGCGCCGTCGACCGCGTCGCCGGGAGTCGTGACCGTGACGGGGTCGCGGAGCTCCTCCGCCGACGCGCGGCCGGACGATCCGGTCGCGGCTGCACGTCACGCCTTGCTCGAAGGCGTCGGCAAGGAAGTCGCGGCGTCGTTCCCCGGAATCACGCGCCTCGGCGGGCAGATCGTCGCGGCGCTCTACCTGACGGACGAGCCGCGCTCGATGGATCAGCTCTCGGCGGAGCTCGGCCGTTCCAAGAGCAACATCTTCGGCAATCTGCGCGCGCTCGAGGAAGCCCGCATCGTCGAACGCAGCCGCGAGTCCGGATCGCGCCACGACCGGTTCACGCTGCGGGGGGCCTATCCCGACGTGATCGTTGGGGCCTACATCACCCGCGTGCGTCGCGTCACCGCGGACAAGCGCGCGCTCGTCCAACGCGCGTTGGCGCTGCTCGGCGATGCCGACGGAGCCGAAGCCGCAGCGCTGCGCAGCCGTCTTGACGACCTCGGTCGCAAGTATGCGCTGTTCGGCGATGTGTTCGACCGCCTGTTGCCCGATCTCGAAGGGCCCATCGATCTCGAGCGACTCGTCGGGCGCATCCCGCCCGAGGTGCTGTCGACCGTCGCGGCGCTCGTGCGCGCAGCGGTGGACATCGGTCATCGCTAGTCGAGTGCCGGCAAGCGCGGGCGCTAGCCGAGGTCGACTCCGCCACTACGCGGGGGGCGCGCCCGGACCGCGTGGGTTTCCGCCGCCCTGGGGGGTATAGCCGCCCGGCGGCGCGTAGCCCTGCTGCGGCTGCTGTTGCGGATACCCCTGCTGCGGCTGCCCCGCCGCACCGCCCTTGGGCTTCTTCAGGCCGATCACCAGCGCGATCACGCCGCCGACGCCGAAGACGAACGAGACGCCGCCGAAGATCACCGCGCGCGTCGTGCGCACTTCCGCGGCGTCCTCCGCGAGCTCGCGACCGAACGAGCCGTAGCGCCCCGAGTTGAGCGAGCTGGTCGAGAACGTGTATGCCCCGTACGCCTGCCACAGCGAGATGGCGCCTGGGATCAAGCTAAGCGCGATCAGGATCGCGCCGACGATCTTCAATGCAGCCTTCACGGTCGTCCTCCTCCTCTTCTTCCTTCCGACGGCGGAAGCTCTCGACTGGAGCAGGATATCACGGCCATGCAATCCGGCGGCTCGGGAAGCGGGGTTTCGCGAAAGGCCAGATAGCAGCCCAGATGCGGGCCGTTCGACGCGCCAGGGCGTCAGTTCACGTTTGTTTCGACGCGCAGCAGCTTCTTGCCGATGAACACGTAGTCACCGTGGGTGAGCGGCTGTTCGCTCTTGATGCGGACGTAGGTTCCGTTGCGGCTGTCGTAGTCCGTCAGCACGAACTTGCCGTCCTTCTCCTCGACGGTGCAGTGCTTGGCCGACATGTACATGTCGCCGGGGAAGTTCAGGTCGCCGTCCTCGCGACCGATCTGCAGCGTGTTGCCGCGCGCGCACACAGTCATGCCGAACGCGCCGCCTTCGAGGATCTGGTTCAGGCGGAACGCGCTGGGGTACTTCGGCGACGAGTAGAAGAACGTGCCGTCCGGGTCCGCGCCATCGGAGGCCTTCGGCGTGGGGTCGAGCCGGAACAGCTGCTCACCCGCCAGGAACGAGTCGCCCGGGGCGATCTCGACGCCGCCGCGCACGCGGATGTAGACGCCGTTCAGCGAGCCCTCGTCGCGCACGATGAGCTTGCCGTCGCGATAGAAGAAGTTCGCGTGCTTCGGCGACACGAACGGATCGTCCGGGAACTCGAGTTGCCCGCTGCGCCCGACCAGGTGCTGATCCGCCTTGAGGTGGTAGCTCAGGCCGTCCATGCCTTCGCCCCGGATCAGGATCAGGCGCGCCTTCTCCGGGTTCTGCATGTCGCTGAAGAAGTCGACCTGCAGGTTCAGGATCTGCTCCGGCACCGGAGCGCCGCAGCGACCGCAGAACTTGTGGCCGCTCGGGACCGGGGTCATGCACGAGTTGCAAACGTAGTACTTGGCTTGGTCCATCAGCTCCTCCTCCGAAAGCCCCTCCAGCGAGGGACCCGGATGGGCATGTTCTCCGGTGTTCCCGGACCTTCGATCAATTTGCTCCGGATTGGAATGCTGTTCCTCGGCGGGCGCCGCGGCCGGACTCGCCCGCTTCGCGCTCGATGCCCCGCGGTCCTTCGGGAAAAGCTGCAGATCGTGGTCGCAGGCCGGGCATCGCGACGCCCCCATCGGGCTGTAGGTGTCGCAGTGGCCGCAAACGATGCCGATCTCGAAGGCAGACTCCGCCATCTAGCCGGTCGAAGCTACGAGCCGGAAGCTCCGGCGGTCAAGGCCGGCGTTTCGCTTATTGGACGAACATGAAGCGGTGCTTGGCATCGAAGAACCCCTTCTGCCCCACCAGCCGGAAGAACACGATCTCCTTGCAGCCGTCGCGGGGCACCGTGCCAAAGTCCCGGGAATCATAAGGGAAAAGCCGATTATCGCTGACCAGGAAGACCTTTCCGGGGGCGACGTCGTGCTCCGTCTTTCTGGGGGGCACCTTGTGGCCGCTGGTCGAGCCGCGCATGTGGCTCTCGCCCGCAAGTGTCTCGATCTGGCAGTGCTGCTCGACCACCTGGTGGTGCGTCGAAGAGGGGTTGACCGTCTTGAACAGCCGCTCGTCGCAGGCCCGCTCGGTCTCGACCGTCTTGCCGTTGAGCGACACCTGATCGCCGTCGACGGTGACGGTGTCGCCGGCCTCCGCCATGATGCGCCCGATCACGATGCGCCCCGCAGCGCCGGGCTCCGGGCACATGACCAGGTCGCCGAAGCTCGGTTTGGTGAATCGCCACAGCAGGATCAGATCGCCGCCCTCCAGCGACGGTTCGATCGAGGCTTCCAGGTAGGGGTCGTTGAGGGGTACCCGCCACCAGCGGATGAAGAACGCGCGTGCGACGCCGATCACCACGCCGATCACCACGGCACTCCAGAGCAGGAAGCGCAGGAACTTTCGCATCGGAACCGGTGCAGCGTAGCTGATCCCGGGCGCTGGGGCATTTTCCCTGGGGGTCCTGGCAGCCGCTCCACGGCGTCCGCACGCACCCCGCGCGGCGCTCCCGGCCTATTTGCCGGGGCAGCCCGCGACGGGCGGCAGCTCGGCGGCGCTCGACCCCTCGGAGATCAGCTTGGCGTTGGCGAACACCGGTCGCCACTCGTCCGCCCGCGTGAACTCGGAGCGCCCGACCGTGTGGGCGTCCCCGTCCATGACGCTCTCCGAGATCACCCCGACGACCTGTCCCCGTCGGCGATTCAGCGCCGGGCCTCCGGAGTCCCCAGGACAGATGGCGGCTTCGAGCTGGAAGGTGCTCTGGCCGATGTGGTCGATGTGACCGCCGATGCGATCCTTGCGGCGGATGCCGTCGTTCGACAGCGCGCAGCGGCCGAAGCCCACGGGCTCCAGGCCTTCGCCGATGTGCGGCGGCGTGTCCAGGCGAGGCGGCAGCGTGGCTACGCCGATCAAGCGGCGCTCCAGCACCAGCACGGCGATGTCGCCCGTTCCGCCCTTGTAGCCGCAGGGTGGCGCCACGATCGCCTTCACGCCGACCTCGCCCCAGGGCAGGTAGTCGCCGCCCAGCTCGACCCGCACCGAGGACGGTTCCGCGTCCTTGTCCAGCACGTCCCCGAACTTGTTGCGGGCGCTGACGCAATGGTGCGCGGTCAGCACGCGATCCTCGTCGACCAGCGTACCGGAGCACGTCACCGTCCCGGCCACGATGCGGACCACGTAGTCGTCGTCGCGCGCCAGCGCCAGCGGCATCACCGGAGGCGGTGCGCGGCTGTCGTCGTCGGGCGACGCGGCCGGCGTGGGCTGGGGTGCGTGCCGGCTCCGCAGCCGCGAAAGCTGGGCACATGCCCCGCTCGCCGTCGCGGCAGCGAGCAGCAGGCACAGGGAGGCAGCGCGCTGCAGGCTCACCAGGGCTTTCCCGTGGAAGCCAAGCGCGGGGGGGCTTGTGTGGGCTCACCGCACATCGAGAGCGACCTCCCGAACCGAGCGGCGATAGGCGAGCATGGCGAGGCGGGGCTGGCGTACCGGATCCCGCACGCCCATGCGGACGAGCTCCTCCAGCCACTCCGCGCGCTGCGCGGCGTGGCCCACCAGCGTAGGCGAGCAGGGCGTCTCGCTGCAGCGCGCGAGCACGGAGCGCTCGAGCTCCAGCGCCAGCCGCGGATTTCCGAGCGACGACAGCGCGCGGGCCCGCGCATCGGTGACGTGCGGCAGATCGCGCAGCCGGGGCGGCGCGCGATCGAGAGCCGCCTTGGCCAGCCCCGGCGCGGAACGTTCGAGGTAGGCGTCGGCCAGGCGGGCGAGGGCGCGCGCATCGCCGGGATGGGACCCCACGCGGGCTTCCAGTGGAGCGAGCTTTGCGCCGGCGCCGTCGGCGACGATCAGGATGGCGGGCGTGCGAGCGGATGCACCAAGCCAGCACAGCGTAAGCAGCGCGACCCCTGCACTCACCCATCGCCAGTCCTGCATGCCCAGTCGACTCCCGAAAACCTACGCAGACAACCCGCAACCCGAAAAGTTCCGACCCATGTGCCGTAGGACGTATTGGGTACGAATCGCCATGCGTGACGGCATGGTAGCAGCGACACCACGTGGGCATCAGGGGGACGATGTGGGTGCAGGTCGCACCCCAGGGCGCAACTCACCCGACGATCACCAGGTCGTCCTTGTGCACCACCACGAGGTCGTGGCCCTCCGATCCGAACAGCAGGTGGAGGTCCTTGCCTTTGAGCCCGGCAGCGCGGGCCACGTCGAGGGCGCCGAGGCGCGTCAGGCCGCGGCCGACCTCGGTGCCGTCGGGGGCGACCAGGCGCACGGAGTCGCCGGGGTTGAACTGGCCGCGCACGCCGAGCACGCCGATGGGCAGGAGACTGCTGCGGCCTCCGCGCACAGCGCCCACAGCGCCCTCATCGAGCAGCACGGTGCCGCGCGGACGGAGCGTGTAGGCGATCCAGTGCTTGCGGGCGCGCAAAGCGCGCCCCACGCGCGGGAAGAGCGTGCCCACGTCATGGCCTGCGAGCACGTTACCGAGCACGCCCTCACGCGTGGCCGATGCGATGACCACCCGCGCGCCGGCGTGTGACGCTTTCTTCGCGGCGTCGAGCTTGCTGGTCATGCCGCCGCTGCCGACGCCCTGGCGATTCTCGAGCTGGCCGATGACGGCGTCGTCGCTCATCACGCTAATGCGGCGTCCCTTGTTGTCGAGCACGCCTTCCACGTCCGTGAGCAGCACGAGCAGGTCGGCGCCCACGAGCGGCGCGACCATGGCCGCCAGCTGGTCATTGTCGCCGAAGCGGATCTCCTCGGTCGCGACGGTGTCGTTCTCGTTGACGATCGGCACGGCGCCGGCGTCGAGCAGCGCGGCCAGCGCCTCGCGCGCGTTGTTCACGCGCAGCCGGTCCGCGAGACCCGCATGCGTGAGCAGCACCTGCGCCACCGTGAGGCCCACCGCGTCGAAGGCCTGCTCGTAGCGGTGCATCAGGACGCTCTGCCCGGCCGCGGCCGCGGCCTGCAGCCGCGCAATCTCCCGCGGGCGGCTCCTGTAGCCGAGGCGCTCGCAGCCGATGCTGATCGAGCCGCTCGAGACCAGCACGAAGGAGCGCTTGGCGCTCGACAGATTGGCGATTTCCGCGGCGATGCGCGCGGCGAGATCGCTGCCGTCCGCAAGCGCGCGCGAGCCGATCTTGACGACGACGCGACGCGCCTGCGGCAGCGCCCGGCGCTGCTCGGTCACGAGGCCTCCCGGGTCGGTGCTGGCGCCAGCGGGACCAGCTCGAGGACTGGAATCGACAGCTCCAGCGCGGCCGAGAGCACGTCGTTCGGTGTCGAGTCCGCACCGAGCTCGACGATCAGGCGCGCGGCCGTAGACGGTGCGTCGTCGCCCGCGGCGTGCACGTCGAGGCCGCGCGCTTCGAGCTGGCCCGTGAGCTCGCAGGCGCCGCGCGCGACCGTGACCAGGTAGCGCGTTGACGGGGCGAGCGCGTGACCGGGCGGTCCCTCAGCCACCAAGCTGCCGGCTTCGAGCACGAGCACTTCGTCCATTCGATCGAGCAGCCCACGTGCCGCGCCGGTCGGTGCCGGATCCGCCGCCGACCAGAGCAGCCGCCGTCCTGCCGCGGCGCGATCGACGAGCGGCAGCAGGCGCGCCACTGCCGCAGGGTCCAGGCCGTCGAGCGGTCCTTCCAGCGCCAGCACGCGTGGCGCCCCGAGCGTGGCGTGCGCGATCAGGAGTGCGCGCCGCTCCACGGCGTCCAGCCGGGCGAGCGAGCGCTGCCCGAGCGCGGCGAGCCCCAGCGTATCGAGCGCGTCGTGAGCGGCGTGGCGGCTCTGCCGCATCGACAGCCCGAGCAATCGCGCGCTTTCCGTCAGGTAGCGCGTGGCCGACCAGCCCGGCGGCATCCCGGGCTCGTGGCGGGCCAGGCCGACGACGCCGAGCGCGGTGGCGCGCCGCGCGTCGGTGCCGTCCACCTCCACGCGCCCGGCGCCAAGCTCCGCTTCACGGCCGATGAGGGCGAACAGCGGCGCCCAGGCGCCGACCAGACCGAGCCCGTTGCCGGCGCCGACGCAGGAGAGCCCCTGGAGCAGCGCTACGCCGCCTGCGTCGATGCGCGCGCCGTCGCACGAGAGCAGCGGCGTGGCCTGTTCCGATGCGTTCGTCATGGGCCGATGGGGACGAGCTCCATACTGGCCATGGCGCGGTCCGGCGGGTGGACCACGAACGGGCTCAGTGCCTGGACCAGGTCGAACACCTACGGCGGCAGCGCCTGCACGGCTGCGCTGCCGGCACTTGCGTGAATGCCCTCGATGCCGAGCAGCTTGCCGATGAGCGTCGTGTTCGGCGGCGGCAGCTCCTCGATGGGCGTGTCGCGCGGCATTCCGGCCTTGGCGCGGGCGTAGGCGAGCGCTTCCCTGAGGCCGCCCAGCTGATCGACCAGGCCGCGCGCCTGCGCCTGTTCGCCCGTCCACACGCGCCCGCGCCCTACCTTGTCCACGGCCTGCTTGCTCATGCCGCGGCCCTTTGCCACCCGCGACAGGAACGTGTCGTAGAACTGCGCCACCTTGTGCTCGAGCTCCGTGCGCTCGGCCTTGGTGAAGGGGCGGAAAATCGACTCCGCGTCCGCGCGGGGCGCGGTCTTGTAGGTTTCCACGTTGACGCCGATCTTGCGCAGCAGCTGCGCGATGTCGGCCTTGCCGTAGAAGATACCGATGCTGCCGGTGACGGTCAGCGGATTGGCGAAGATGCGTGTCGCGGGCGACGCGATGTAGTAGCCGCCGCTGGCCGCGTAGCTGCCCATGCTGACGACCACCGGCTTGACCTTCGCGGTGAGCTCGATCTGGCGCCACATCACATCGGCGGCCATGGCGGAGCCGCCCGGCGATTCGATGCGGAGTACCACGGCGCCCACCGACGAGTCCTCGCGGACCTTCTTCATGCTATCGGCGATCGTGTAGGAGCCGGCCAGGCGAGTGCCGATGAGCGGAATGGTCTTGTTGCGGCCGTCGATCATGTCGCCATCGACGTAGACCAGCGCGACACGCTTGACGTTGCCGAAGCGCGCGGGGGCGCGGGGTGCGCGCTGGTCCTTGATGAGCAGGGTTTTTCGCCCGACGAGCCGGTCGACGGCGTCGCCGATCTGGTCGTCGAAGGCGTAGCCGTCGATGAGCCCTGCGGACTTGGCTTCGCTGGCCACGAAGGGGCCCTTGGCGATGCTGGCGCGCAGTTTGTCGATTGCAAGGTGGCGCCCGGTTGCGACGCCCTGCATGAAGCGCCGCTCGTACTGCTGCAGTAGATCGATGGTGTCGGCCCGGGCCGTGGGGCTCGCGCTCTCTCGCGTGAACTGCTCCGGTGCGCTCTTGTGCTTGCCGATGCGCACGAAATCGGCGCGGATTCCGAGCTTCTTCATCAGGCCGGCGAAGTACATGTACTGCGTGCGCAGGCCGGCGAAGCGCAGTCCGCCGGCCGGGTTCATCAGGATGCGGTTCGCCGCCGCGCACATGTAGAGGGCGGAGCCTGTCGCGTCCTCCAGGTGGCACAGCACGCGCTTGCCCGTTGCGCGCAGGTGGTGGATGGCGTCGCGCAGTTCCTCGACGTGCGCCAGCGACGTGGCGGGCGCCGTGCGCAGCTCGAACACCACGGCGTCCACCGACGGCTCGTCGTCGGCGATCGACCACAGCTGCCGCAGCAGCGCCACGTGGTCGCGTGCGCCCGGCGTGTCCTCGATGCGGATGCGGATGGCGTAGCGTGGCAGCTCCGGGCCGGCGGGCTCGCGGAAGCCCTTGAAGGCCACTTCGGTCTGGACGCCGTAGCTGTTGTTCCGTCCAAGGCCATTGCCCGTCACGCTGCCGCCGGCCACCTCCATCGACCCGGCCGGCGCGTTCAGATAGATGGCGAGCGCCGCCGAGGCGACCCAGGCGCGGCCCCGAGGGTCGGAGGTGCCGTGCTGGGGATTGCTCATCGAGAAGCCGCCACGCAGCCTGCCGAGGGGAGGGATGTCGATGCCGAGCGTGGCGCGCGGCACCCACACGCCCTTGCCGGAGTCGATGTAGCGGGCTTCCAGCCCCAGCTCGGCCGTGCGCGTGCCGAAGGGCCGAACGGCCACGCCCATGTCGAAGGACGGATCCAGCCGTGTGCCGCCGGTGCTGACCGGACTGTTGAAATCGTGCGCGACGCCGGACAGGGCGATCGGGTCGAAGGGGCGCCAGCTGAGCCCGGCGCTCCAGCCGCTGTAGCCGTCGGCCTGCAGCACGCGCGAGTAGGAGTGCTGGTAGCTGATGCCGAGCGACGCGGTGTCGGAGCTCCCCAGCGCCAGGCCCCAGGTCAGCCACTGGTAGTTGTTGGTCGCGAAGCGATCGGTCGAGCGCCCCGGGTTGGGGTACGGCGCAAACGAAGCCGCGCCGCCTGGCGGATCGATCATGTCGAAGCGCAGCCCCGTCGCCAGCGGTACCAGCGGCAGCGGGAAGCCGAGCGCCACGGCGTGCCCTTGCCAGGGCACGCTGGTGTTCTCGTCCAGGTAGACGCTCGACCAGCGCAGCTCCGCCGCCGGCATGAAGGCGAGGTTGGCCGGATTCAGCACCAGTGCGGTGGTGTCATCGTCGCTCGCGACGCTGCGCCCGAGCGCGGGCAACGGACCGGGACGCCGGATGGGCTGCTGTGCGCTCGCGCCGACGCTGGCCGACGCCAGGACCAGGAGAACGAGAAGGAAGAGGTGCCTTTTCATGTGGAAAACCCGCGCGCTCGCGCCACGGCTTCGATTTCCGGCCGTCGGGCCTCGAGCTCGGCGGGATCCTTGACCGGTAGAAAGCGGGAGCTCTCGCCCTGGCGCGACACGCGCAGAAAGCGCGTTTCCAGGTGACTCGTGACCTCGCCCACCAGCCGCTCGAACTGGATCACCGGCTGGCCTTCCACCCTTTTCGTCACGGCGAAGAAGGTCCAGTCCATGTCGAGGTCCTTCAGGGCGCGGGCGTCGAAGTGGAACGTGTTGGTGTTGAACACGCGGACCTGCGACGGATCGAAGCCTTCAGGAAGGCGGAACTCCTCGAGCACCACCGGGCGGTCGTCGAGACGCACGGGGATGCCGCCGCGATCGGAGCCGACCTTGTCGACCACCTCGCAGGTCACCTGCGTCTTCTGGTCCAGGTGCCAGCCGATCACCGCGGGGTCCACCCTGGCGCCCAGGTTGTCGAGGTTCGCCATCATCAGCATGCGGCCTCCGTGCTCGGTGAAACGTGCCAAGAGGCCACTCTCGCGCAGCGCGTCGGGCAGGTCGCCGTGACCGGGCGCGTGCTCGCTCACCTTGCCTGCGGAGTCGTGGAACAGGTCGCCCTCCGGTGTCACACGGAGCGACAGCGACTGCGGGAAGACCGCGACGTGCTCGCCGTCGATGCGATCGCCCAGCGCCTCGCGCAGCGCGGCGTCGGTCGCGTGGCTGCTCATCAGCCAGAGCGGCACCCGGCGTCCGACGCGCTTCTCCAGAGCGTCCATCTCCGCCAGCCTCAGGTCGAGGAAGGTGCGCCCCGGCACGGCCTCGACCAGCGCCTTGACGACGCCGCCCATGCGCGTCGCCATGCCGCCGGCCAGCACGACCAGCGCGCAGCGTCCGCTCGCGAGCGCCGCGAGGCCCAGCGCCTCCAGGCGCTGCGATTCGGGCGAGCCGGGTTCGGGAAGGTCGCTCACGTCGCCGGCTTGCGGCGGCTCGACGCGGCCGCGCACGCGGTTTTCTGCCGCGTGGTCGACCGGGCCGTTCGCCAGGCGCGCGGCCAGTCGTTCGAAGCGCGTCGGGTCGAAATGGTGCCGCTCCAGGAGCTGCTTCATCCCGGGCGGGAGCTGTTCGAGCTGCTCTTTGATCGAAGCCATGGCCCGCGCAGCGTAGACACTCGGTCGCCGCGGCGCCACAGTCCGTCCATGCGCCTCGTGGCCCTGGTCCTGCTTGCCGCCCTGAGCGGCGCCTGCGTCGCGACGGCGCCCGCCCGTCCCACGCGGAGCGAGACGATGGGGGGGCCGCCGCCGCCCCCGTCCGATCAGCGCACGGCAGCGGGCCTCCTGGTGCCGGGGCCGAAGACCGGCGCGGAGCCTGCGCCGGCCCCGGACCGCACCGGTCGAAAGGTCTGGGTCCGCGGCTACTGGCACTGGGACGGGGTGCGCTACGTGTGGGTGGGGGGTCACTGGGAGTCCGCGAAGCCGGGCTACACGTGGCATCGTTCATATCCCGCCGACACACGCCGGCCGGAATCCGCCCGGGGGGCTTTGCCCCCCGCGCCCCCCTGACGTGATTCGCTTCGCTCATCGCGGGCTTGCTTCGCTCGCCGACTCCCACTCGAGGCGACTGGTCGCTGCCGCCGCGCGGGCCTACGCTCCCCGGGTGCCCGGACTGCGCACCACGATCCGCCGCCGCCGCCGCCACTCAGCGTGGCGCGCACCGGCGCTGCTGCTCGTCCTGCTCGCGGTGGCGGTGCCAGCCCAGGCGGGCGGACCCATCGAGCACGAATATATCAAGCCCGACCCCGTCGAGGATCTGCGCCTGAACGCCACCACGCGGAGCGGCTCGATGCCGGCCGCGCTGGAGACGCCGAGCGGTGTGGTGACCGCGCCGGACACGGAACAGAACCCGGCCGAGAGCGGGACGGCCTACGGCGGCGGCTCCACGCCGAACAGCGTCGACGCCACCTACCGCATCGATCGCGATACGACGCGTCCGGACGAGGTCGGCTACGACGACCCGTTCAGCCCTGCCGTCACGCCGTTCAAGCGGCTGTACGCGTTCGACGCCGTCGATCCAGAGCTGGAGCTGGTCGTCGCGAACAAGCGCCTGAGGCCGATCCCCGTCGGCGGCAGCGTCCAGGCGGGCGATGACCAGTTCTACGGGGACATGGCGGTCGACCTGACCGAGAACACGCCGGTCCGCATCCCTAGCGTGGGGCCCGGCCCGCGCGTGCTCGCGGCCACGGTGGACCCTCCGTTGCGCTTCCAGTTGTACAGGGATGGCGCGGACAACTGGTTCATCAAGGCCGCCGCGCGCAAGCGCGTGCGTCTGACCTTGCAGCTCGCGATCCCGCGCTCGGTGTTCGGCAGTTCGTTCGCGGACGTGTCGTGGCAAACACTCGCGGGGTCGCTGCCGAAGCTGCCCGACAGCGCGCGGACCGCCGCGCAGACGGTACTCGACGAGCTCGGGGTGTCGCAGGCGATCACGCCGCGGGCCGCGGTGGCGATGCTGGTGGCGCACTTCCGCGATTTCCAGCCCTCCTCGGATCTTCCGAAGGGAAGCGGCGCCGCGCTCTACCAGGAGCTCGCGCTCTCGCAGAAGGGCGTTTGCCGCCACCGCGCCTACACTTTCACCATCACGGCCCTGGTGCTGGGGCTGCCGACCCGCATGATCAGGAACGAGGCGCACGCCTGGGTCGAGGTGTACGACGGCAGCCTCTGGCATCGCATCGACCTCGGCGGTGCGGCAGGTCGTCTGGATATGAAGCGCGATGACGCCCGCCCCGTCCACTCGCCGCCCCGCGATCCCTATTCGTGGCCAAAGGGCTCCGGGAGCGGGCTCGAGATGGCCGACCACGCGCGGACCTCGGGCAGCCAGCCCGGCGGCTCGTCCAGCAGCGCGGCGTCCAGCTCGTCCGCAAAGCCCGCCGAGCACGCCGAGCCCACGTCTACGCCCGCCGATACCGCGCCCTCGGCCGACGACAAGCGTCCTCCGGCAGAGCTGAGCCTGACCCTCGGGGAGAGCCACGTGCGCCGCGGCGAGCCGCTGAAGCTTCGCGGGCGCGTGGTCGCGGACGGCGACGGCTGTCCGCACGCCCGCGTCGACGTCAAGCTCGCGACCTCGTCCGGACGGACCATCCCGATCGGGTTCCTGGCGACGGACGACAGCGGGCGTTTCTCGGGAGCCGTGGTGGTGCCGCTGGCGCGGGTCGATGTGGGCGACTACGACGTCATGGTCTCCACGCCTGGCGACGCACGCTGTGGTCCGGGCAGCGCCGACTAACATGAGCGACGTCATCGTTCCCTTCATCTACGAGCTCCGCCACAGGAAGCTCAAGGTCGGCACGCAGGAAGCCGTGCAGCTTGCGAAGGCGATGTCGCTCGGCCTGCACGAAAGCTCGCTTGACGGCTTCTACTACCTGGCGCGCGCGGTGCTCGTGCACACGGAGAGCGATCTCGACAAGTTCGACGAGGCTTTCCTCGCCCACTTCAAGGGCATCGTGGTCGAGTCGCAGAAGCTCTACGACGAGCTGGAAGAGTGGCTGAAGGACCCGAAGGTTCTGGAAGGCCTCACCGACGAACAGAAGGCGGCGCTCGAGCACTTGAGCCCGGAGGAGCTCCGGAAGCTGTTCGAAGAGCGGCTGCGCGAGCAGAAGGGCCGGCACGAAGGCGGCAACCGCTGGATCGGAACCGGCGGCACCAGCCCCTTCGGCACCGGTGGCTACCACCCGACGGGCATGAGCGTGCGCGCCGGCTCGCAGGGCAAGGGGGGCCGCGGCGGGGCGATGGGCATGGCGGACGCTCGCAAGTATCGGCCCTACCGCTCCGATCTGGTGCTCGACGTGCGGCAGATCCAGATGGCACTGAGGAAGCTCCGGAGCTTCACGCGGGAGGGCGTCGAGGAGGAACTCGATATCGAGGCCACCATCGACGCGACGGCGAGGAACGCGGGCGAGCTCGAGATCATCACGCGCGCGCCGCGGCGCAGCAACGTGCGCGTGCTTCTGCTCATGGACGTGGGCGGCTCGATGGATCCGTTCGCCCACACCTGTTCGCAGCTTTTCAGTGCGGCAAAGCGCGCGTCGAACTTCCGCGAAGTGCGCACGTACTACTTCCACAACACGGTCTATGGGCGGGTGTTCTCGACTGACAGTCTGATGGAGCCTACCGAGGTGCCGAGGCTCGCCGATCAGCTCAACTCGCGCTGGAAGCTGATCATCGTGGGCGACGCGGCGATGGCGCCGGGGGAGCTGCTCGGCACCGGGCCGTGGGGGTCGCCGGCCGGCGACCGCGCGCTCTCGGGGCTCGACTGGCTGACGGTGCTGAAGGAACGCTTCGAGCAGGCCGTGTGGCTCAACCCGGATCCGCCGCAGTACTGGGGCGGCGGCACCTCGAAGGTGATCGGCGAGGTGTTCCCCATGTATCACCTGACGCTCGACGGCTTGAGCGAGGCGATGCAGCACCTGTCCCGCGGCAAGGGGCTGGTTCGGCGCTGAGCCGGCGCGCGGGCCTTCTGTAGGGCGCTACAGGCCGGGTGGCGTGGGCACGCGCGCTTCAGTGCTTTTCACGCGCGCGACGATCGCGTCGAGCACCTTGTTCTGGGCGCCGTCCGGAATCGGCCCGCCATATGTTCTCGCCTCGCCGTCGGAGAAGTCGTACTTCTCCGTTTGTCGCGGCGCGAGTTGCTTGCCGCTGCCCTTCCGCGCGATCCAGACCGTGAAGCCCGTCTTGCCCTGCCACACGTCGATCGCCAGACGCTTGCCATCGACGATCCGCGTGCGGGCGATGCGCCAGCCCTCCACGCGGTCGCCGGGGCCGAGCCCGTCGAGCAGGGCGCGTGAGCCTTTCGCTTCCACCGGCGCGTCCGCCGGCGCGACGGGTGCCGAGCGCGCAGGCGCAGCCCGAGGCCCGGGCTCCGTGCGCTGCACGGTGCGCGCGACCGACATCACGAACAGGACAAGCACGACCCCCGCGCCAGCTACAACGAGGCCGCAGCCCAACCGGTCTTTCAGCGACGCCACGCGACGCACTCTAGACGCCTGCCGCTTCTCCCGCCACCGCGCCCTGGTCCTGCTGCTTGTGCTCGGAGCCCTGCTGTTCGCCCCCGCCACGCGCGCGGCCGAGCCGGACGGCTTCCGGCGGTGCGACAGGGCCCTGACGGCCAGCCAGGTGAGGCACCTTTTCCAGGAACTGAAGGACGTGTCGGGTCGTGACGGCTGCAAGCTGGAGGACGTTGATACGCGGTTGGGCGCGACCCGTGTCACCTGGAGTCGCCAGGCCGCCATGCTGCCGCCGGTGCTGGTCGCGCCGAGCGGTTGCCTCCGCGCGTCCGATCTGGACGGAGCGCAGCTCCAGGCGACCGTGCCGCCCACTTTCAAGCGTAGCTGTCCGACGAGCTACGCAAAGCTCCGCACGTTGATCGGGCGGCGCGTGGGCTCGCTCATGCCGACGAAGCGGGCAGGGGCAGGGGGGGCCGGGCTCGCCGTCCCGCCCGTGCTCGCCGTCCCGGTGACGGTGGGTGTGTTCGCGCTCGCGTTGCTGCTGGCACTGCTGCTTCTGTTCCGGGGCTTTCGCGGCCGGGAGCGCCGCGAGCGGGTCGAGCGCGGGTGGCTCCTCGTCGTGGCTTCCGGCTTTGGTCTCGCGCTGCTCCTGCGCCTGTCCGTCCAGCCGGCGCCGGCCAACTGGTATGACGCGGTGCTGCCAGCGTCCGGAGCGCTGGGCAGCCGCTTCGGTCCCGGTTTCCTGGTGCTCCAGCGTGTCGTGTCGACGCTGCTGCCGTGGAGCGATACCACGCTGTTCACGGTCAACGCCGTGATCGGGGCGCTGGCCGTCCCGATCGCCGTGGCCATCGCGCGTGAGCGGCGGCTGCCGCTCACGGCCGGTGCGGCGCTCGGCGTCTTGTTCGCATTGGCGCCGCTGCACGTCCGCATCTCGGCTTCGGCGAGCCAGCACGCGCTGGCGTCCACGCTGACGCTCACGGCACTGTGGCTGTGGCTTCGCGCGGACCGGCTCGGTTCGAAGCTGCATGCCGCGCTGGCTGTCGTGTTGTTGGCGGCGGTCGCACTGACCCGCGCGGAGGCCTGGATCCAGCTTCTCGCGATCGTCGTGTGGGGCGTGTTGCGCGAACCCGAGGAGCCCGCATCGACGGCGTCGCAGCGCCGGCGGTTCGCACTGGTCTTTCTGGGCGCCTGGGCCGCCATCGGTCTCGGCTGCTACTTCCTCGTCGTGGTGCCGTCGCATCACCCGATGCCCGACGTGGAAGGCATCCGGCTTGCGGCGTCCCAGCTGATCTACCAGTACCCCGACGTCGCGTTCACGCCGCCTCGGTGGGTCTCGCCGCTCGCCGTGCTCTTGGCGGTGCCGGGCGGTCTGTATCTCCTGGTCAAGCGCTGGCGGGTGCTTGCGGGCATCGCGATCTACCTGGTGCTGGCCTTCGTGCCGCTGGGTCGCACGTTGCAGCACGATGGCCCGCTCGGAGCGCGCTATTTCCTCGTGACCATCCCGCTGTTCCTGACCTTGTCGGCTTGTGGGCTGTACGTCTGCGGCCAGGGCGTCCTGTGGGTGTTTGGCCTCGTGCCGCGTCTGGCGCGTGCGGCATGGTTGCAGCCGGCGCTCACGGCGCTCTTGTTCCTGGCGGCAGGGCTAGGCGATCTGGCGCTGGCCGCGCCGGCCTACCGTGCGCGCTACACCTTCCAGGACGAGTACGCCTTTCTGCGAAGCGACCTCGCGCGCGTGCCGGATGGCTGCAGCGTGGTCAGCCTGTCGCTGCGCGGCCGTCGGTTCAAGCGTGACCTGGACTGTTGCCTCGATATCCACAAGAGCCCGCTGTCGCTGGCCTACCCTCGACTGCATCTGCTCGAGGCCACGTCCGCGCGCGAGCTCGATGGGCCAGGTTGCCGCTACTACTACGAGTCGGCGGCCTGCTCGATCGCTCTGCCCCCAGAGAGCGTGAGCCCCGTGGATCGACCCGGACTCGCGTTCCTGCGTCGCGAGTGCGCCCAGGCACGGCACAAGACATCGTCCGAGGCAGCCGAAGCGCATGTCTCGCCTCGAACGACGAACGACTACTTCCCGCACGGCCAGCCCGAGGTGCGTCTGCTCCGCATCCGGTCGCAGGCACGCGGTCAGCGCTGAGAACGCCGGAACAACAGAAGGCCGGTGCTTGCCAGGCCGATGACCCAGCTCAGGCAGACCAGCGTCAGGGCGAGCCCGCGCCCGAGCTCGATCGGCTGGGTCGTCCAGCGCGGGAGCCTGTCGCGGAGGCTCGTGCTGGGAATGAACCACGGCGTGCTGGTAAACGCCTGGTCGAGGAGCCCGGCGAGCCGGTCGAGCTCGGCGCGCTGTCCCTGCCACTCGTGGGCGTCGTACACGAAAGCGAAGTAGCGTGACTGCAAGCGGCGGTCCCAAGAGCCCGGGTGCACGAGCGCGAGGTCGTGGTGCTTGCCCTCCAGCTCGAGCTCTAGACGAACCTCCTCTGGGCGGATGGACATGTCCGTGATGCGCGCGGCCGTTCCCAGCCGATGCTGTTGATTGACGGCGCGCATCACCTGCTCGAAGCCGGACTGGGCGGAGGCAGGCAGGACGGGCTGCCCGTGAGTCCTCGCGCCCACCACAAGGAGCGCGAGCACGCAGCACATCAGCAGTGCGAGTCGCCGCATCACCGGGCCTCCAGCGCACGGCGCAGACGCACCTCGTCGGGATGCGTTTCCGCGATGCTCGGGCGCGTGTAGCGCTCCAGCTGGCCGGGGCAGGCGACCGGGTCGACCCGGCGTGTGAAGGTCACGTCCCCGCTCCCGCCGCGCTCCAGCACGAGGTCGCGCGCGGGGAGCCGTCCGTGGTAGCGGGCTCCGTGCACGCCGGTGATCAGCCAGCGACAGCGCTCTCGGGCATCCAGCACGTGGATGAAGCGGCGCGCGTCGCTGCCCGCTGGGTGGACGGGGATCTCGAAGCGCTCGATGTAGGGCGGCTTCGTCGTGGTGTCGAAGAGCCTCGGGTAGCTCCGCGAGCGGAAGCGGAAGCCAGCAGTCTTTTCCGGGCGCGTGGCGAGCTTCGTGCAGCGCGGTTCGGTGTCGCGCCCGGCCCGGGCGGGCAGGATGCAGACCTGTCCGCGCGTGAAGTCGAGCCAGGGGCGTATGCTCCGTACGAGCAACGGCGGGCGCCCCGGCGGGTGGAGGCTCGAGCCGGGCTCGCTGCCGGCCGGCGGCGGCCGTAAGATCAGTAGATCCGGCTTGTCGAGCGGAAGCTGCGGCGAGTGCGGCGGCGGCAGGTAGGCTGCGAGCACCGTGATGAGCTCCCACGCACGGGGGCCCTGCAGGTGCCAGCGCACGGCATCGTACGAATACCCGGAGGCGTCGAGCCGGGCCGCGATGGTCTTGCCTTCGCTGCCTGTCCACAACCGCGACAGGACCGCTCTGGAGCCTGAAGTCCAGAGCAGCCACGACACCAGCGCACCAGCGAACAGCCCAGCGGCGCCCGGTCCGATAGCGCGCCGGCTCGGACTACAGAAGCCGCGGTCGAGGACGACGGCCGCCACCGCCGCAGCCGCGGGCAGCGCGGCGTACGCGTAGCGCAGCGCCACCAGATGCCCGCGCAGCTCGAGCCAGAGCAGCCCCGCGGCCGGCGGGACGATGATCGCGGCCGCGAGCCAGGCGAGCTGCGTGCCCCCCCGGGCCTTCAGGAATCGCGAGCGGCCGGCGGCCGCCACCACCACCAGCACGGCGACGCCCACCAGCAGCGGCACGCCGGCGCGGGAGCCAGCCAGAAACAGTAGGTTCGCGCGGGTGGCCTCCAGCGAGGTCGGCAAGAGCGCCAGCAGGAAGGCAAGAAGCATCGCCGGCGTCGCAACCCGCGGGCGGCGCGCTGCCAGCACCGCGAACGCGACCTCGGCCGGAACCAGAACTGCACATTCTACATGGAATCCCATGCCGAGCCCGGTCCAGAAGGCCGCAACGCACAGCGCCAGGGTGCGCCGGGTGGTCACGAACAGTAGCAACGCGCCGTCGGCCAGCACGACCGGCAGCGCGACGCCGGAGTGGTTCCAGAGCAACGAGTGATCGCCGAGGTAGCACAAGGCCGATAGCCATATCAGCGCGGCCAGCGCCGAGACGAAGCTGGAAGTCCACCGGGAAAGGAAGACGTACAGGAACGCGCACGACAGGACTTCCAGCGCAATGACGGCGGCCTGGATCGTGCGGATACCAGCGGAGATGGACTGCAGGAGCGCGATCGACTGCAGCCACGCTCCACCTTGGTAGAAGCCGTCCAGCGAGGTCTTGGCGCCGACCGTCAGACAGTGGCCGAGCTCGCTGCAGTCACGCGCCATCAGCAGGTCGCGCGCGGTGTCTGCAATCAGGTCCGGCGGACCCGAGACCAGCAGCAGCCAGGCTAGCGACAGCAGCGTGACCGTGGCGAGGACGAGCCACCACTGGGTGCGTTTCGCGAGCGCCGCCGATGGCGCGGCCGTCATCGCTATTCCGCGGCTTTGCGCAGCTTCTCGGTATTCGTGATCAGCTCGCGCAAGGCTGCATCCTGCGCCCGCGCCGCTTCCTCGATGCGCGATGCCGAGCCGAGCGCCGCCTCCGAGCCACGGGTCTGGTGGCGGTGCGAGGTGTTGAGTTGGTTGACCATGTTGCTGATGCTCTCGATGGCCTGCGTGATCTGGCGTCCGCCGCGGGCCTGCTCCTGGCTCGAACGCTCGACCTGCTGCGAGATGGTGCGCATCTTCTCGCCGCTCTTCATGATGAGCTCCGAGCCGCGTGCCTGCTGCGCCGTGGCCGCGGCGATCTGCTGCACGGTCTCGGCGATGCGCCCGATGGCGTCGGTGACCTGCTTCGAGCCCTTGGCCTGCTCGACCGTGGCACGCGCGATGGCGCGCACCATGTTCGTGCTCTTCTGCGAGCTTTCCAGGATCTTCTTCAGCGCGCGCTCGGCTTCGTTCGAGACTTCCACGCCGCGATCGACGTTGAGCGCGCCGCGCTCCACGGCCTGGATGGCGTTCTTGCTCTCGGCCTGGATCGTCTTGATGAGATCGGCGATCTCCTTGGTGCTTGCACCGGAACGTTCGGCCAGATCCTTGATCTCGTCGGCGACGACCGCGAAGCCCTTGCCGTGCTCGCCGGCCTGCGCGGCGATGATGGCGGCATTCAGCGCCAGCAGGTTCGTCTGCTCGGCGACCTCGTCGATCACGTTGAGGATCTGCCCGATAGCGTCGATGCGCGAGCCGAGGTTCGAAATGACCGCGACGGCTTCCTGGCTGCTCTCCTTGATGCGGTAGATCTCGCCAATCGTCTTGAGGATGGCTTCCGCGCCGCGCTCGGCGTCCTGCGCCACCTCTTCACTGAGGCGGGCTGTCTCGTTGGCGTTCGACTGCACCTGGTCGATGGACACGTCCATCTGGTTCATGCTCGAGCTGGTTTCCTCGGCCGTGAGCGAGAGCGCGTCGACGTTCTTCGCGACTTCCTTGATGGAGAACGCCATCTCCTCGATGGAACCGACTGTCTCGCGCACACTCGCAGCGAGATCGACGATGTTCTCGGCGACCTCGTCGTTGGTCGCCGTCATCTCGAGGATGCTCGAGCTCGACTCTTCGGCGCTGGCGGCCAGTACCTCCACGTGCTGCGCAATCTCGCGTAGCGCGGAGGTCATTTCCTTGATGTAGCGCGCGGTCTGTTCGCTGGCGTCGAGTTGGGTCGCGACGCCTTCGGTCAGCGAGCGCAGCGAGTCGGTGACCGTCTGCGCGGCCTCCGAGGTGAGCGCCAGGCGTTCCTGATCGCGCTCCTTGAGCGCGTTCAGGTCATCGCTCACTTCACCGAGCAGCTCGTAGAAGCGCGCCGCTTCCGGGCTGGCTCCGGCGGGGACCTCCACGCGCTGTCCGTCCGCGGCCCGCCGGACCGCGTCGGAGAGCGGTTCCAGAGCGACCGCGCCCGCCGCGGCCTCCCCACCGGAGAAGTAGAGGATGATCGCGGCCACGACGCCGAGGCCGAACGCGTAGCCGAGGAAGTCCCTCTGCACGAGCCCTACCACCACGGCCGCCGCGATGATCCCGAGGATGCCCATCAGCTGTCGCTGGGAGAGTCGATTCATCGTGTCGCGCCTGTCGGCGAAAGCGGCAGGCCCGAGCCTCCGCGTGCACGCCGCTCAGCCGGCAGCCTATTGGCGCGCCGCTCGGCGAACAAGCATTTGTGCGCACCCGGGGCGTCAGGTGCCGGGCACTTTCGGGGCGCGCCTGGGCTTGCCGTCGGCCTTTCGGGGGTTGCCCGCCTTGTGCTTGCCGTGGGGAGCGCCCGCGTCCGGCTTGCCCTTCATCCCCGGACCGGGAGGCGGCTTCGGCTTGCTTCGCTTGCCCGTTCCGGGCCGGCCGTGACGGGCCGGGGAGGGGTTCTTCTTCGGCTTTGCCGGCGTCGGCACCGCCGGGTGCGGCTGTGGTCGTGCCCCGGGATGGGGCGTTTTTGGCTTGGCACCGGCCGGATGGTGCGCCGGCCTGGGGGTGCCGGGTCGAGGGGCCGGCCGCGCGGGTGCTGGATGGGCCGGCGGCCGGGCCGTTCCCGTTCCGGGGTGTGCTGGCCGCGGGCGCCCCGGCCGAGTGACCGGCGCGGCAGGCGCGTAGGGTTGGCGGGGGCCCGCCTGGGCCGGCCGCGCCGGTGCGGGACGAGGCCTTGCCGGCGCCGCATGCCGCGGATCGTGCCGGTGGCCTGGGGCGGACCCGCGGCCCGGCGCCGGGGCTGCGCCGGGTGGAGGCGGAAGCAGGGGCGGAGCCGCGTGCGGCGGCAGGCGCTCATAGGTGGTGATGACACAGCCGCTGCTCATCAGAGCGAGAGCAAGACCGGTGATCAGGGTTGCGGCTTTCATCGTCGAGGAGGTCTCTTCCATGCCAGGGGCTCAGGATATTAGACGGAGCCCCGCGACTTTTCTTCCTTCGCGCGCCGCTCCGGGGATGTCGGAGCCCGGCCGCCCGGCGCGCTCGACGGGGCTTCAGCTAGCAGGGCCGGCCCTGCGACCGGTAGCGAGACGGTGAACACGGCGCCACCGCCCGGGGTGTCTGAATAGACGATGTCGCCGCCATGCTCGACCGCAATCCGCTCGGCGATGGCCAGCCCCAGCCCCGTCCCCTCCGGCTTGCTCGTGGCGTACGGTTCGAAAAGCCGGTCACGCATTTCCGGTGGAACGCCGGGTCCGTTGTCCCGGATCACGAGCTCTACCGTGTCGCGTGCGCCGGGGCCGAGCTCGACCTCCACCTTCGGCTTCTCCGCCGCGCTGGCTGCGTCGATGCCGTTGACCAGGAGGTTGGTTAGAAGCTGGACGATCTGGTCGCGGTCCGCGACGATCGTCGGGCAGGTCTGCGTCTCGAGCGACACCGCTACGCCGCTGCTCGAGTGCAGCCCGACCACCTTGCGCACCGTTTCCACGATGTCCATCGGTGCGGGCTCGGGCGGGGGCAGTCGCGCGAAGCGCGTGAACTGCGTGACGATGTTGCTGATGCGCGCCACTTCGTCCAGCACCGTGCGCGTTGCTTCGTCGAAGTACTCCTCGAACGCCGGGTCGTCCCGGGCACGCAGTCGTCTGAGCGTTTCGACCGCGGCGCGGATAGGAGCCAGCGGGTTCTTGATCTCGTGCGCGACGCGCCGGGCCACCTCGCGCCGCGCGGCTATGCGTTCGGTGGCGGCGAGCCGTTTGCGGAGCGCTACCAGATCGGCGATTGCCTTGTTGAAGGAATCTGCGAACTCTTCCAGTTCGCGGCCCCCGCCGCCTTCAACGGGTTTCGGTTCACCCGTGATCACCGCCCGGGCCTGTCGCGATAGGTTCACGATGGGTCGAGCCAGGCCGCGCGACATCAGCATCGCGACCAGCAGCGCCGCACCGAACACGGCGCCGCCAATCAGCAGGATGGTCCAGTCCAGTTGCTCCAGCGCGCGGTGCAGCGGGACGCGGGAGCGACTGGCGATCACCGTCATGCCGCCGAGCTCCGGCAGCCTCATCGGCGCGAGCATCGCGTTCTTGTCGTCGGTCGGTCGTGACAGCGACAGCTTGACGCCGTAGCTCCGCCCGATCTCGTCGAACAGCGACTGCACGTGGCGCGCCGCGTACAGTCCCACCCAGGGTCCTCTGCCGTCCGCCGGACGCGTGCAGTGCGCTTCAACGGCCAGTGGCGATTCGCTGGTACGCAGGCTGGCGGTCTCGCCGGGTGCCCGCATGCGCGCGAGCAGCTTCGGGTCCCGCTTGCCGACCAGTCCTTCCTGTCCGGCGCCGAGGATCTCGCCCCGGTTGGTGACCAGCAGAAGCTCGTCGAGACGCAGCGCCTTCCTCAGCTCCGGAATGCGCAGGCTGAGCGACAGACGCCGCGCATCCAGGTCGCCCCGCTTGAGACCGACCAGGGCGCTGTCGACGAGCGGATCGTGGTCGCATACCGGATCGATCAGCGCCGGCAGGTCGACCATCTGGGAGCGGAGCTCCTTCTGCAGCCGCTGCTTGACCAACTCGAACTGCTCGCGGAAGCGTTGCTCTTCCGTGCGCCGCCAGGCTTCGCGCACTCCGAAACCGAGCGCGGCGGTCGTGGCGATCGTGAGGATCCCGATCGCGACCAACAGGCGCTGCGCCAGCGTCACGCCTGCATCCTAGCCGTTTGCCCGCGGCGCGCGGGGCGGTTTGTGGGCAGCAGTGAAGGTTTCCGCTGCAGCCGGGCAATATCGGGAGCCGGCATGCGCCCGAGGTCCCACAGGCGCCTACGACTCGAGCGGTCCGCGGCCGACGTCGACGCGCAGATGCGCTCTGAGGGAGAGATACTCGCTGCTGACCGAGTAGCGGTACAGGTGCTTCAGACGCTCGGCTATTGGCACGGAGGTCGCTTCGTCCCTGGAGCTCTTGACGAGCGCGAGCGCCGAAGCGAGGTCGTCGGAGAGCAGGAGCCCCGCGCGGTCAGCCGTCAGATCGATCGCGTTCACCCAGCGAGCCAGATCGACCATCGCACCGCGCCGCAACAGCTCGGAGACCGGTTCCGCCAGTTGGTCCCGCGCCGGTCCGACCATCTCCTGCGCCAGGATCCGGTGGGCCTCCTCGGTGGGCCCTTCCAGATCGGCAGCGATGGGCAACCGCGGCGCGATGAGCTTGATGGCCGCGAGCAGCCAGGCCTTGAGGGCGGCGCGGGTCGGGATCAGGTAGCGCGCGTATAGGCCGGGCCGGAAGTACGACAGATGAGCTGCGGCCACGAAGGCAGCCTGTCGTGCGGGCAGATCCTTCGACATTCCGGCGTCGCCGAGGGCGATGGCACCCGGATTCGACCTTAGTAGCGAGATCGCCCCGCCCAGTGACGCGTCGTGCACGATCGGCGGCAGGCTCATACCGAGCACGTTCGCGGCGTTCCCGAGCGCCAGGGCGAGACCCTGAGCGTCGCTCCCGGTATCGACGCGCTGGTCGAAGCGGTAGCCGAACTTTTCGAACGCCTTGGTGCGTGCCGTGACCATGGACGGCTGGATCAACCGGAACACCCCGGTTACCTGCGGGTCGGCGCCGGGATGCATGAGCAGTGCCCACCACTCGTCGTCGGTGACGTGCGCCGACGTCGCCAGCGGTCCAGGGCGGCGGTGGAGGCGGAAGAAGGCCTCCTGTCGCGGCGTGGCACGATGCAGCAGGACGAGCGCCTGGCACACGCACCACACGCCGTCCGGTTGCGACGCCTCCGAGTAGAGCGCATGCAGCGTCTCGTACGGCTCGGGGCGATACGGATCCTCGCGCAACAGCTCCTGCTGTGCATGCACGGCCTGCGATGCGTAGCGCGTGGGTTCGGAAGCGTAGAGCTCCGCCAGGAGCTTGCCGCGCCGCTCGCTTTCGGGGGCGAGCTGGTAGGCGGCTTCAGTCGCCGTGATCGCGTCCTCGACGCGGAGTTGCGACAGGTGCAGATCCGCCAGTTGGTCGAGAATCGCAGGTGCCTGCTTTCGGTCGCCGTCTCTGGACACGGCGCGCAGCTGGAGCTCGAGGACGCGCACCGCGGCGTCCACGTCGCCGAGGGACTGGTGGAGCTCGACGGCTTCGGAGGCGGCGTCCGGCAGCGCCGGGTCGAGCGCCAGTGCGCGCTCGAGCAGCTCGACCGCGCGCTGCTTGTCGTCGAGCTCCTGCGCCGCGACGCGGGCGGCGGCGTGCAGGTATCTGGCCTGCTGTTCGTCGTCGGAGACCAGCTCGGCGATCTCCAGGATGACGTCGACGAGCCTCGTCCAGTCCTTGCCCGCGCTGTAGAGCTCCAGCAGCTTGAGCAGAACCCGTCGCTCCTTCGGATGCTCCGCGAGCGCGGCGAGATAACGGCGGGCCGCCGCGTCGGCGTCGCCTAGACGCCGGCTCGCGATCTCGCCGAGCTTCATGTAGAGCCCGAGCCGGGAGTCCGGCTCGACGCGGTCCAGATTGCGCTCGAGCGTGCGCTCCAGCTCGTGCCATTCCTCCCGCTCCTCGTGGATGTGCGCCACGGCGGCGAGAGGTCGCGCATCGTCGGGCAGAAGGCGCGCTGCCCGCTGCAGGGCCTCCCGGGCGCCGTCGCCGTCGCCGAGCTGTCGCCGGGATTAGCCGAGCACATACAGCGCTTCGCCGCGGTCGGCGAACTGATCGCGCGAATCGACGCGGTCGTGCCAGGTCAACGCGAGCTCGGCCGCCCGCTTCCACGCGCCGCACTGGAACGCCAGCCTGGCGCCCCGGCGCACGGCGTCGAGGTCGTCGGGTGCGAGCGCCAGCCAGCGTTCGGCAACCGCGAGTGCTTCCTCGTTCCTGCCGAGCTTCGACAATGCGTCGGCATGGCGGGCGAGCACGGCGGGATCTGCGCGCTGCCCCCCCGCCTTGCGGTACAGGTTGGCGGCCTGTTCGAAATCGTCCGCCTCGTACGCCATGTCGGCCAGCAGCGCGAGCGCAGCGGTGTTGTCCGGGTCGTAGCCGATCGCGCGCCGCGCCGTCGTGCTCGCGAGCTCGGCGTCGTCGAGTCGATCGCGAGCTAGCTTGGCGAGCTCGGCGCAGACGCGGGCGCGCACCCAGTCGCTGTCCGCGTGCTCGATGCGGCGCTCGAGGACCGACATGTCGGCTGCGGTGTCGCCCTGCGCCAGATGTGCTGCCGAGAGCCGGTCGAGGAGGGCCGCGTCACGCGGAGTCGCTTCCAGTGCGCGCTTGTAGCGTTCGATGGCGGCGGCGATTTCGCCGCGCTCTTCCAGCAGACGCGCAGCCTCGGCAAAGTGCCTGGCTTTCTCGTCGGGCGCGGCCGCTTTGGCGGCCATCGTCTCGATCGCGACGAGCGCGTGCTCCTGGTCGCCAAGTGTGGCGCGCAGCCGCGCGACCTGGCCGAGCGCGACGTCGTTGCCCGGATCCAGCTCGAGAACGGCGTCCCAGCGTGCGAGCGCGGGCTCGGGCTGGTCGAGGCGGTCTCCGTAGACTTCCGCGAGCGTCGTCAGTTTCTCGATCCGCGCCGCGCGAGCGAGCTTGTGCTCGAGCTGCCGTTCGAGGACGCGGATGAGATCCTGCCAGCGCTCCAGGGCACGGTAGTGCTCGGCGAGGGTCTGGAGCGTGCTTTCCCGGTTGGGGTCGAGCTCCAGCGCCTTTTCCAGCGTGTCGGTCGCCATCGCCCGATCGAGGAACTCCTCCGCGTAGATGGCGGCTATGCGCTCGAGCAGCAGGGTTTTCTGCCCGGGAACGACAGCGAGAGCGAGCTGCCGGTGCAAGTTGTCGACCAGCTCCGGATAGCGGCCGAGCCGGACGTAGATGCGTTCCAGTCCGCTGAGCGCGTCCAGGTCCTCCGGCGACTCCACCAGCACGTTGCCGTAGCGGCGCGCGGCCGCCTCCGCATCGGCCAGGGCGTGTTCCTCGATGCCGGCGATCTCGAGGAGCAGCTCGCGCCGCGCGTCACTCCTGAGCGCGGCCGCACGTCGCTCGAGGATCGCGATGCACGCCGGCAGATCGCCTTCGCGTCGGACCAGCTCCGCCAGACCGCGGGTCGCGTGCGCGTGCGCGGGATCTTCCGACAGGACCTGCTCGTACAGACGCTTCGCCGCGGCAGTGTCATCGAGCTGCTCGACGCAGATCTCCGCAGCCTCGGCGCGGAGCTCGCGGCCGAGTGACGGTGTGACGGCCGCGTCGGCGCGCAGCACGAGCACACCGACGAGCTCCCGCCACAGTCTCGCCTCCCGGTACAGCGACGCCATCTCCCTGAGCGCGAGGTCGTTGGCGGGGTCCGCCTCGAGCACCGTCTGGTAGCACTGTACGGCGAGGTCGGGCCGCTTCAGCCGGGAGGCGTACCAGCGCCCCATGTAGCCTAGAAGCTGGCTTCTCTGTTCCGCGGTGGCGTCGTCGGCAACGGTCTCCGAGCAGCTCGTCAGGACGTCGGTCCACGCCTGCCCGTCCGCGCCAGCGAGCCGCTCTATCTGCTCGGCGAAGTCGCTTTCCGTCGGGTCTGCGCAGAGCGCGTGGGTGTAGGCGATCAGCGCCTGTTCGGCGTCGTCCAGCTCGACGGCGAGCAGGTTGCCCATGCGGGCGAACGCGGCGGCACGCTCGCGCGCGCCCGGGCTTTGCTCGGCCCGGGCGAGCAGCGTCTCGACGAGGCGATCGTGCTTGCCGAGGCGACGGTAGATCCGTTCCAGGTGAGCCGAGGCGATCTCGTCGGCCGGGTCGAGCGACAGCAGCGTCTGGTACGTGCGCTCCGCGGCGTCGAGGTCGGCGGCCGAGCGTTCGAAGAGCGCGGCCGCGCGATACAGAAGACGCCTTCTTGCTTCCAGCGCTTCGGGTCGCTGCTCGAGCGCGTCCGCCGCCATCCTGAGTGCGTCGCCGATGCGCCTCGGGTCGGCGCCCTGGTCCACCGCCGCTTCGAGCGTGGCCGCGCGGACCTCGTCGTCGGGAGCCTCGAGCAATGCCTGTGCGCGATGATCCAGCTCGGCTTCGGGCAGCAGACTGTCGCGCCGGACCGACAGCTCGACCAGCGCTTCGAGTATCTCCAGTGCCACGCCCGCGTCTGCCGGGCGGTGCGACGGATCCCTATCCAGGAGGCCCATCACGAACTCGTCGAGCTCGCCGGTGACGAAACCACGGGGCGCATGGAAGCTCAGAGGATCGGCATCGTGGGTCAGCGGCAGGAGCCAGGCTTCCTGTCCGTTGCTCCGTGGGAAGACCGGACGCCCGCTCATCAGCTGGTACAGGAGCGCGCCGAAGGCGTACACGTCGCTGCGGGGCGTCGGCGTCTCGCCGTGCAGGAGTTCGGGCGCCGAGCGCCGCGCCGCGGCCGGCGGCAGCTGCGCCCGCAGGAAGTCCGAGCCGGCGTCCAGCAGCAGCACACGCTCGCTGTCGCCGTCGGGCGCGACCAGGACGTTCGAGAGCGCGAGGTCCCCGTGGACGATACGTCGATCGTGAAGTGACGCGAGCGCCTCCAGCGTGCCGCGCAGGACCGCCCACAGCTCGCGCGGGCGCGCGGGGCCCGTGCGTGGCAGGCGGGTATCGAGGGTCTCTCCTTCAACGTAGGCCTGGACGAGCGCAATCCGGCCGTCGAACGTCAGCGACTCGAACCGCGTCGGAAGTCCGACGTGACCTCGCGCCTCGAGGCGCCGGTTCAACGCGAGGAAGCGCTGTAGCGCGCTGCGGTCGCGCGCGCAGTGTCGGTGGAGCAGCTTGATGCGAGCGGCGTCACCCCCCCGACGTGCGGCGTACACGCTGCCGAGTGCGCCCTGCCCCAGGCCGCGCTCGATGGTGTAGGGCCCGAGCTTGTCGCCCGCCTCGAGGAACCCTCCCTCCTCCCTGCCGTCGCGCAGGCGTGCGATCGAGGGGTCCGTGCCCTGTCGCAAGGCGAGGACAGCGTCGCACAGCGCTGCGGTCGCATCCTCGGCCGCGCAGCGTTTCGCGAGAGCCGCCGCGAAGGAGCCCCGTGCGCCCTGGCCGCCCACCTCGTCCGGCTCGACGCCGAGCACCCAGCGGCCAAGCTGCATCAACTCGGCGAGATCGAACAGTCGCTCCAGGTCCGCCCCTAGAAGATCTCTCTCCATGGTAGCGGACCGTGACCATGCTTTTCGCCGAAGGCAATCCGCACGTGTCGGGTAGCGGACGTCGCGGTTTTCCAGGGCTTGACGGGCTCTTCCGGCCGCATTTTGCATTCTGTCGACTCGTCCGTGGGCGCGCGGAGGGCGCCTGGTTGCGCGAGGCCTCCGGCTTTGGCAGGTTCCGGTGCCCGTGCTCCGACGCTTCTGCCTCTTCGCGCTCGTCGCGATCGGTTGCTCGCCCGCCTCGCAGGCGCCTCCCGCGCATCCGCATCCGCATCCACAGTTGGCCGCTGCGGTGGACGCCGGTGCGGGCTCGAAGCCGGCGGCCCTGCCGTCGGTCAAGCTCGCGGAGGTTCCGTCCGGCACGTACGGCCCCTACGTTGGCGAGCGTCCGGACAGCACGATCGCGGTGTGGGCAGAGGTCCCCGGCAAGGGCAAGTCGCGCCGGTGGTTCACCGCTTCGCTAGGCGCCGGCGCGCCATCGCCAGGCAAGCCACTCGCGCTCACCGATGCTCCGGGCCAGATCGGTCTGGTCGCGGTCAAGCCGGCGGGAGGTCCGGAGCAGGCCACGCCCGAAGGCAAGCCGGCAAGGCTCGGGCAGCCCGGCTTTGTCGTGGTGAGCACGCGGCGCGGCTTCGGCAGCCAGCAGGTGGAAGCCATGGTGCTGGGCGTGCGCGGCGAGCTCAGCGGGGGCCCGACGGCGCTCGCCGAGCCGGCGGGAGACGTGCTCTGGGTCGACGCGGTGCCCACCTCCCGCGGCACGCTGGCGATGTGGGCGGTCCAGCACGGCGATCGGGCGGACGTGCACGCAGTCGAGCTCGGCCCTGCCGGCGAGATGGCCGGAGCGGTGCACACCGTGCTGGAAAATGCGCGAGCGTGGCAGGCCGTACCCGTCAACGGCGGCGCCGCGCTCGCCGCCGTCATGGCCGACAAGGGCCACACCGCCACCGGTCCGGTCGAGGTGGTCTTCCTCGATCCCGCCGGCAAACCGGGCAAGCCGCTGGTCGTGAGCAAGTCGCCGACTGCCGGGCTCGATCTGGACATGACGCGTGTCGACGGCTCCCTGCTTCTAGCCTGGTCGGACGAGCGCGACCTCGAGCCGCGCATCTATCTCGCGAGCATCGGCGCGTCCGGCAAGCTCGTCCACTTGCCCGCCCCGGGAACGCGGCGGGTTGGCGAGCAGGCGCTGGTGCGGCTGGTCCGTCCTTTCCAGGGTCACGGGCCGGCGTACATCGCCTGGGAAAATCTCAACGAGCGACCGCACCACGGCCGCGCGATCAAGCTGGCACCCGTGGGCGCCGACGCGAAGCTCGGCAAGAACCGCGGCGTGCTGCTCATGGCTGCCGAGGACGACAGCGTGCCGGAGATACGGGCGACCCATGCCGGAGTCGCGGCACTGACGCTCGCGCCCGCTTGCCACAAAGGCGACGACTGTCAGGGCGTCGACAACCTGCCCACCTTCGTCGAATTCAACCGCACCCTGCACGTGGTCAGCACCGAGCCCGCGCGGCTGGCCGCGCTCGGGGGGGCCGGCGTTTCCCTGGCGTGGGGGCTGACCTGTCACAGTCACGGCTGCACAGCGTTGGCGGCGCTCTCGAAGTCGCCCGCACCCATCTATGCCATGGATCTGTCCGCGCACACGGGCGACTGGACCCCGCCCGGTCATCACGTCACTCTTCCGACTCCGCCATTCGCGCTGTCGAACTCCGCCGTGGCCGAGCTGGCGCCGCTTGCCGACGTCGTCGCGACCCGGGTGGGTACCACCACGCTCGCTGCGTGGGTCACCTACTTCGACCCGACTACGCCCTACAAGCGCCTCAAGCATCCTGCGCCCGACGGCCGCTACGATCCGACGCGAGCGCTGCTGCAGGTGCGCGCGTTTCCCGATGGCAAGCCAGCCGGCGAACCGCAGACGATTTCGCTCCGTGCGCGGTCGCTCGGCGGCGTCTCGCTTTCGGCCGGCGACCCATCGAAGAACGAGGCCCTGCTCGCCTGGGCGGCGATGGACAACAAGCAGCCGCAGGTCTTCATCACGCGCGTCGGCGTGGACGGCCGGAAGCAGGTGCAGCACGCGCTCACACACCACAAGGGTGAGACCAGCGACGTGGCTACCGCCTACGTGGGCGACGGTTGGCTGGTCGGTTGGGTGGACGAGCGCACGGGGGATCCCGAGGTCTACGTCACGAAAGTGAATCGCGCGTTGAAGCGCGTAGCGCCCGAGCACCGCGTGACCAGTGTGACCGGCGGAGCGACAGGCTTGACCATGTTGCGCCGGGGCGACCATACGCTTCTGGCGTGGGCCGACACGCGGGACAGCGCCGAGCCGGGCTGGGCGGACATCTATCTGGGACGTGTCGACAATGCCAACGCCAAGCCCCTGGCACCCGAGCAGCGCCTGATGGCCACGCGTCCACACTCGCACTCGCCGGTGCTTGCGCCCTTCGGGAAGGGCGCCGTGGTGGCCTGGGTCGAGGCGCGCCCGGAGAATCCGCTTGCCAGTGACAGCCCCGGCATCCGGATCGCCTAGCTGGATGCAGACGGGCGCTTCGTGGCGCCCCCGGCGGTCATTCCCGGCGACGGCGGCACGCCCACGTCGGTCGGTCTGAGCTGCCGCGAGGCGATGTGCGGAGTCGTGATGGGTGTCGACGTGGGCCGTCACGCCGTGCTGCAGGCGTTCGAGTGGCACCCCGGCACCGGCGCGCCCCACTTGTCCCGGCTTACGGGGCTGACCGGCCCCGCCGGCGAGTCCGTGTTCCCCGTGCTGCTCGGTCGCGAGCTGTTCTTCGCGGACCAGACCCGCGATCGCGGCGGCCGCGTCCGACATCTACGCATCCAGTGGGACTAGTACCTCGATTCTCTTGAATCGAGGGGCTAGACGACCACGTAGGATCGCGGACAAAAAAATGCCCCCCGGCTGGTGCCGGGGGGCGATCGACGTTTATTTGCTGGAGCGCAGGACGCACCTGCCTACCCACACGTTGCTCGCGGTGTCCGTTTTTTTGGTTGGACACTCTTGCTGCTGGGGTGGCTCGGGGAGGAGAGGCGCGCGGGAGCGGTGCGCAAGAGCCACGGCAAGAAACGTCGATACAGTCCTTCCTTGAGCTTCCCGATGCCTCCTTCGCTCTCACCCGGCTCAACCCTCGCCTGTGGGCGGCTATTCCGCTCGGGTCGGGAATTTCTAGAAAAGGAATTTGTCTACAGATATCGGCTACTTGCTATTCAGCGGCAGCCGCAGCTGCTCGACCAGTGGAGCTTGCCCCGGATCGAGGCGTCGGCCGGGCTCGTCCGGCGTGGAGAACGCCGCGCGGTCGATCTCGGGGAAGCTCTGTTTCCGGCCTGACCGCGGGGGCCACTCGAGCTCGAACGTGTTGCTCGGCAGCTCCCCCCCCCGGGGTCGAGGTCGCCCTCTACCGCCCAGGCGTGGACGATCTTGCCGCCCTTCTGCATAACGCCGGCCTGCGGGCATGCTCCGGTTGTGACAAGATCGCGCCCATGTTCGAGGTGCGCTCGATCCTCTTTGCGACCGACTTCGGTGAGGCCGCCAAGGCGGCTCTGCCCGAGCTCGAGCAGGTTGCGCGTCGCTACGACGCCGAGGTGGTGTTGGTCCACGCGCTGCCCGGCTTCTGGAAGGACTGGCTCTCTTCCGGTCTCGTCGAGAAGCAGGAGCAGGAGCGCCTGGAGGGCTGGGCCAACAGGTTGGAGGAGCGCGGGATCCGCGCGCGCGCCGAAGCGGTGCTGCGCGGCAATCCCGCCGAGGTGATCGTGACCGTGGCGGACCGCATGCGCCCTTCGCTCGTCATGATCGGAGCGGGGGACGCGTCACGACTCGAACGGCGCTTCATAGGCAGCACCGCCGAGTCTGTAGTGCGCCACGCAGCGGAACCCGTCTGGGTGGCCAAGCCGAAGCCGGACGAACTGCTGCTCGACGTACTGTGCGGCATCGATGGGTCGGCCGCCTCGGGGTCCGCGCTCGATGCCGCGGCCAGCGTGTGTCAGCGCTTCGAAGGCAAACTCACCGTGGTGAGCGCGCTGCACGGCCCCGACTTCAACCCGATGGGCATGAGCAAGCACGAGATCGAGAGCGAGATAGGCGTCTACCGCGAGCAGCGCGAGCAGGAGCTGGACGCGTTCGTCGACGAACGCGAGCTCGGCGGCGTCGAGCCCACGCGCCTGTACGAGTGGGGGCTGCCCGCCGACGTGCTGCTCTCTCATGCCGACGACGAGGAGTACGACCTGATGGTGGTCGGCCGCAGCGGCCGTAGCGGCCTCAGGCGCGTGCTGCTCGGCGGCACCGCCGAGCGCGTCATGCGGCGCATCCCCTGCTCGCTGCTGATGCTGCCCGCTCCGACGTGAATCCAGACGGTGCGAGTGGCACGGCGAGAGCACGCCGTCGTCCGTCCGCCGACGAGCCCCTCCAGGCGCCCGCCGCGGGTGAGGTGGACGTGGTGGGAGTGCCTCCATTTCCGCCAACTCCGCGTCGCGCGGCGCGTCATGCGCCGTGCCTCGAATTCAAACCCGCCATCCGTGTGCTGGTGGGTCTACGCTGTCGGCCATGGCGTTGGGGGCCACTGTCCCGGGGGCGGACTTGCCGGATGGATCGCCACAAGCTGTGGCGTCGTCGCCAGAGCGCCCCTCGGACGGGGGCTACAGTGACGCACTGATCGTCGAAGTCGGCGCCGCGCTCGACACGCTGCGGGAGCTGATGCCGCACGGCGAGCTCCTGGGCGATGAAGTGACGGCCGGCGTGGAGTCCGCTGCGCACGACATCGAGCAGCGACTCGAGCGCACCGAACTCAGCGTCGTCGTTGTCGGCGCGGCGGGATCGGGCAAGCGCACGTTCCTCGACGCGTTGCTGGGAGAGCCGGCGCTCGGCGCGGCGCTCGGAAACACGCGGGCGATCGTGGTGTTGCGCTGCCGCGACGGCATCGACTTCCGGGCGCGTCTCGCGGATAGCAGGCTCGAGCAGTTCTCCAGCGAGGTTCCCGATCGGCGCGCCGAGCTGGACAAGGCGACCCAGGCGGCCGCCGAGGCGCTGGAGCAGGCCCAGGCGAGCGCTGCGACGTTGGAGTCGAACATCGAGCGCGCGACGACAGAAAGCCGGCGCGCCGCGGACGCGTGGGGCGAGGCCCTCGCGACCTTCGAAGGCAGACGTCTGGATGCGGTCCAGCTGGGCGCCGATCTCGAAGCAGCTGGACTGAGGGTGGAACGCGTCGGCCGCGACCTGGCCGAGATCGACCGGCACGTCCCGACGTCGCTCCGCGAGCGCTTTGCCTGGTGGGCGCTCTGGTTGTGGTTGTGGCGTGCGCTGTTTGCCCTGCTCTTCGCCAGCCGCTGGCGCCGCCACACACAGGGCGTTCAGGAGCGCGACGCGGCTCTGGCCGCGTTCGCGAGCATGAAGAAGCGCGTGGACGACAACGAGCAGGCGTGCCGGCTGCTCGAGGCGGAGCTGGAGCCGCTCGGCGCCACGGCCGAAGCGAGCCGCGCCGAAGCGAGCGACGCCGAGGGCGCGCGTGTGCGGGGCTCGGCGAATCTGGAGCGAGCGCGCGCGGCGCTCGACAACGCTCGCGCGGCACTCGACCTGCATGTCCAGGAGCGCCGAGCGCAGTTCGTAGACCGGATCGAGGCGCTGGCCCGGGCGGGCGGCGGCAGGCAGCTGCGAGAGCTCGAGATCGATTTTCCGGCGAGCCTGCTTCCGGAGGACATCGCGCTGGTCGACATCCCAGAGGTCACAGGCGTTGCGCAGGGGGACAGCGCTCGAGTCTGGAGCCTGGTTCGCGAGCGCGCCGACGCCTGCGTGCTGGTCTCGGACCTCGAACGCCCCGTCGGCGGCGCCACCAAGCGCTTCCTGCAGCGGCTGCGCGAGGTCGTGCCGCACGTCTTCCTGGTCCTGACGAAGATGGATCGGGTGTTCATGGAGGCCGCGCGCCGACGCAATCCCCAGCCGTGGGCGGAAGTGGAGAAGGCGAGGCGCGCCGGCACGCTGCGCTTCGCTAGCGAGATCGAGCGCGCTCCCGAGGAGGTGTTCAGTCTGGCGACCGCCGCTCGGGCCGCGTTGGAGGACGGTGACAGCGGGTTGGCGCGGCGCTTCAAGCGCGAAGTCGACAAGCTGTTCCATTTGTTGCACCACGAGCGTGCAATCGTCGTGGGCTCGTGGGCCACCAAGGCGATCCAGTGCGCCATTGCTGGGCTCGGCGCAGTGCGGGAAGCCGCCCTTGCCAAGTACGGTCAGCGGGTCGAGGAGCTCGAGACGCACCGGGCGCCGCCGCCGGGGGCGTTCAAGATGGACGCTCTCGCCGCCGCCGAACCGCGCATCGCGGAGGCACGCTCGGGGGCGCTGCGCGAAGCGTCGGACACGGCGCATGGTGCGATCGAGGCACTTCGCGTCAACTGCCGGAACACGCTCTCCCGTGCCCGCAGCCGGCGGGAGGTGTTGGATGCCGCGCGGCAGACCCAGACCGAGCTGGACGCCGGGTTGCCTTCCGCCTGGGCGGCGGCAGAAAAGACCCTCCAATCCTCGATCGAGCAACGCGTCACCACGATGGAGCAGGAGCTGTTTGCCGAGCTCCGCCGCCGCTACCGCGTCCTTCCCGACGTGCGCGGATCGCAGAGCTTGATTCCACGGCTCGAAGCCAGCGACGACAGCACCACGCAGGCCATCGTGCTGGGCGCAGTCGAAACGGCGGCGAGCAGGCTTGGCCGCGTCCGGCTGGCGGCGTCGGCTGTAGGGGCCGTGACCGGCGCGGTCGCCGGTCGTCTGATTGCCCCGACGCTGTCGGGGGTGCTCGCCGACGCCCGGATCGATATGGCCGCGGGCGCGATCATCGGGCTCTCGCTCGGCGCATTCGCGACAATCATCCGCGCGGCCACCCGGCTGAAGCGGCAGGCGGGCATGTCGCTCGACACCGCCATCGGTGAAGCCGATCGCCGGATTGCCGATCGCCTGCACGATGCGGGCGGGATCGTGTACCAGACGATCTACGATGCGCTGGATGGCTCGCTCGACGCCGTGATGAAGCGTTTCGCGGAGCAGATCGACGGACAGCTCGACGCGGAGGCCAACGCGATCGCGCGCGCAAGGGAAGCGTTTGCCAGCCTGCAGGGGCTCGGACCCGCGCTGGGAAAGCACGACGACAAGCTGTTCGAGGCCATGGAGGCCGCCGTCGAGGCTTCGGTCGCGATGTGCCGCTGAAGGCCTGTCTGCTCGTGGCGTCCCAGGGCGGCAACCGAGGGCGAACGGCGACGTGCCGGAAGTTTTTCTCCAGGAGGTTTACACTCGGGGCGGGGTCGAGCGTCTCCGGTGCATGACGCCAAGGCGCGGGCCGAAAGCCCCGCGTCGCTTCGACTTGGAGGATCACCCCATGAAACGCCTAGCTATCGCCTGCACCGCGCTCACCCTGGCCACCGTCACGGCCTGTGGCGGCCTTCCCGACCACGAGGGCGACCCGTCCACCCTCGTGACGCTGCACGGTTCGGTCCAGAGCCAGTCGGGGGCCCTGGGCGTCGCCGGCGTGCACGTCGCGCTCATCTGGGAAAGCGGCAAGAAGCACTCACTGGCCGTCGACACGCCGGTGAAAGCCGAGTTTCCGGCTTCGTTCAGCCTGCCCGTGAAGAGCGAACCGCCGTCGGGGTTCGTGGTGCCGTCCCAGGAGATGGGCGGCGCCTCGGTGGCCCTCGGCCTTCTGGTCGCCTACCAGGACGTCAACCACAACGGCAAGCTCGATCTGCTCGACCAGAGCTCGACGAAGGCCGTCGATCGCGTCGTCGGGATGGACGAGAGCCACATCCTGGTGTTCGTCCAAGCGGCGCCGAACGGCTTCGACGTGATGAAGGACGATAGCGGCGCGGTGCCGCGCCTCGGCTTCAACATCCTCGAGCACAACTCCGACTTCAGCAAGTCTGCCTGGGATCCGATCTCGACGGAGCTCCTGCTGACCGAGGACAGCTCCCCCGACGCGCAGACGGTCATGTGCACGAGCGGCGGCGCGTCCTCGTTCGGAGTGGGCTACACGAAGCAAGCTCCCGCCGGCGTGATCGGCCCGAACGGCGCCTACCCGGCTGCCGACGACCCCAACCTCACCTGCTACGCCTCCAACCCCGACCGGTACGGCTACACCGATGACACGGTGACGTTGGACAAGCCCTGCATCAAACAGTACCAGTCGGTCACGACGGTGTACTCGAAGCAGACCGGTACTTCCCCCGCGGGCTGGCCCTGCCCTTGACCGGGTTGGTGTGGTTTGCCGGAAACCGGGCTCGGTCGTGAAGAAGTCGGTCGCATCTACGAGCGATACGGCTGCTTCCTCAGGCGTCGCGCGTGGCTCATCACGCGCGACGCCGCGCTGGCGGAGGATGCCGTGCACGAAGCGCTGGTCAAGCTGATGAAGAGCGGAGCCGGATACCGGAGCGCCGACCATCCGTTGCGCTGGCTCCACGCCGTCGTCGACCGCTCGAGCATCGATCAACTGCGCCGCGGCAAGCGTCTTCGCACTGCCGCGGCGCTCGACGATCCTGTCGCCCGCCGCGCCGAGCACCCCGATGTCGACATCGAAGCCCGCGACAGCGTGCTGAAGGCGCTCGGAACACTCGGCGAGGTCGATCAGCGCATCGCGATCCTGTCGTTCATCGACGGCATGAGCCAGAGCCAGATCGGCGAGGAAGTCGGCTACTCGCGCGTCACGGTCAACAAGCGCCTGCAGACCATCCGCGAATCCGCGCGCGCCTTCCTTTCCCCCGAGTCCAGTTCCGAGGCGGCGCCATGACAGAGCACCCGCCGAGCCACCGCCTGGAGGCGCTTGCCGCGGGCGATCCGGATCCCGACGCCGAGGCGCACGTCGCCGACTGCGAAGCGTGCCGCGAGTACCTGGACGCGCTCCGCGAGGAGCTCGGGGCGTGGCGCAGGAGCCCGGCGCGCGAGCGCGGGCTTGAACGGCTGCGCGAAGCGGCGCCGGCTGGCTCCAACGTCCGCTACCTGCGCTGGGCCTCGATCGCTGCCGCGCCGCTGCTCGTCGCTGCCGCGCTGATGCTGTTCATCGGGCGCAAGCCTTCGCCGGCCGGGGGTGGGACATCCGCCGTTCCGCCGGTGACGGCGGCGCCAGGCCTGCGCTTCAAGGGTCCGCCGGAAGTCGCGGTGGTCGTCGAGCACGCCGGCGTGCAGCACCGATTCACGGGTGCGGTGGTCGTCCGCGCCGGAGACCGGCTGCGCGTCGAGGTCAGCGTCGCGCGGCCGACGCCGATCGCGGCCGGGGTGCTCACGCGCGACCACCACTACGTGCCGCTGCTGCTGCCGGCCGAGCTCGACGCGGGCACGCACTTTTCCGGGAAGGCCGCGCAGTTCGACGCGGAACCCACCACGGGCTGGGTCATCGTGGGCAGCCCGGACGCGGTCAGGGCCGCCCAGGCCACCGGTCAGCTCTCGGGCGTGACAGCGCTGCCCTTGAGCTATGCTTCCCGCCGCTGACCCGCGGCGCCTGCGACCGCGAGCCTCCGAGGTCCTACTTGAAAGCCCTGCTCGTCGTCGTGGCCGTCTGCCTCTGGGCCGCGCGTGCCGGAGCCGCGCCGATCCGCGTACTGGTCGCCGCCGGCGAGTCGCACGGTCTGGCCGAGCAGGGCGTGCTCAAGCACGCCAACCAGGACGCCGAGCGCATCCGCAACGTGTTCGTGAGCCAGGGCCGCGTTGACGCGAGCCGTGCTTTCCTGGTGCAAAATGCCACCCGGGCGAGCCTGTTCGCCGCGCTGGAGCGAGCCCGCGCCGCGGCTCGCACGCACCCGGCGGACGAGGTCACGCTGATCTTCTACTTCAGCGGGCACGGCGATCGCACCCACCTCGACCTGCAGGGACAGGCGCTGCCGCTCGCCGAGCTCAGGCGCCGCGTGCAACAGATCCCCGCCGGCCTGCGCCTACTCATCATCGACGCCTGTCGCACGGCGGATCCCATGCGGAAGAAAGGCGTCTCCGCCGCTGCCCCCTTCTCGATCGCCGTGAGCCCGCCGTCCGCGACCGGCTCGGTGTGGCTGTATGCCACTGCCGACGGCGAGGCCGCGCAGGAGTCGGACGCCCTTTCCGGCGCCGTGTTCACGCACTTCTTCGTCAACGGCCTGAGAGGCGCTGCGGACGAGAACCACGACCACTGGGTGACGCTGAGCGAAGCGTGGTCGTTCGCGTACCACCAGACGCTCTACCGTTCGGCGCGCGGCTCGGGCGTGCTGCAGCGCCCGGCGGCGAAATACGATCTCGCCCAGAGCGGGCCGCTGGTGCTGACCTACAAGAGCCGTCGGGATGCGACGCTGACGCTGCCGCCCGCCCGCGACACGCACTACCTGGTGTATGCCACTGGCTCGAAGACCGTGGCCGCGGAGCTCTGGGCCGTGCCCGCGCATCCCGCCGCGGTGCTCTTGCCTCCGGGGCAGTACATCGTCCAGCGCAGGGGTGCTGCTGGCGCGGCTGCGATGCGCTTGAGCCTCGGAAGCCACGAGAAGCGCACGCTGCGCAACGCGGATTTCCGCCCCGTCGCGATCGAGGAGCTCGCGGCGAAGGGCGGCAGGCTCGTGCTGCGCCCGAACGACGTGTTCATCTCCGCGGGCGCGGTGACGGGCACGCTCGACCCTCTGATGCCGCGCATTGGCGTGGGCGCATCCAGGCGCATCGGCGACTTCGCGCTCGGCCTACGCATGGCAGGATCGATGGGCCGACACGTCGAAGGCGCGAACCAGGTGCGCGTCGTGAGTCTCGACAGCACGCTGGAGCTCGAGCGCGTCATCCCGCTGTACCCGCTGGAGCTGTGGATCGGTCTCGGGCCGACGCTGATGTTCATCGACGAGGATCTGCGCCGCCGCGACGCGGACCTGATCGCGCCGCTCGGCTACCAGGTCGACCAGGACTCCCGCGCGGTGGCAGTGGGCGGCAGCGCGGGCGTTGCCGCGCGCCTGGGCGTCGGTGATGCGCTGTTCCTCGGGCTCGCCCTGCGCGGCAGCGCCCTCGGTGTCCGCCGCCAGTCGAACACGGCTCTCCTGTGGCTGGCGAGCGCAGAAGGAGACGGCGGGTTCCGGTTCTGATCGGCCCGAAGGTGTGCGCCCTCCGCCGGGTTGCACCGACCGGCGCGAATGCGCGTCACGTGTCCGGATGCACGACCGTCGTCCCGACGAAGCGGCTCTGCCACTTCTCGCGCATCGCGTCTTTGATGCGCGAGAGCGGAAACACCTCGGCGACGTGCGGCGTAATGCGGCCCTGCTCGGCCCAGTCGAGGATGATCGCGAGCCGCTTCTGGCGCATGGCGGGGTCGCGGTGGGCGGAGATGGCGGCAGGGCTGCCGAGCACGTCGAGCGACTTCATCATGATCAGGTTGGTCGGCAGCACGTTCGCATTGGGCGCGCCGCGCTGCCCCTTGCCGCGCGCGACGAACGGCGTCGCGGCCCAGCCGACGATGATGAAGCGCGCGCCGAAGCGCACGCACCCGAGGCTCTCCAGCGAGATGTCGCCGCCGACGCTGTCGTACACGACATCGACGCCTTCGCCGCCGGTCAGCGCCTTGACGTCGTCGCGGAAGCGCCGGACTCCGCCGCTCTCGTCCGCTGTCGGGATCACGTGATCGGCGCCCTCCGCCTCCACCACGGCGAGCTTCTCCGTCGAGCGCCCCGTCGCGATCACCTTGGCGCCCACCAGCTTGGCGACGTGCACTGCGGCCAGGCCCGTCGATCCGGACGCGCCGTGGATCAGCGCCGTCTCGCCCTTCTGCAGCCGCCCGCGATGGATCAGCGCGTGATACGCCGTCTCGTAGTTGCCCAGCAGGCTCGCGCCTTGATCGAAAGACAAGCGTGCCGAAAGCGGAATCACGCCATCCTCCGGCGCGACGGCATACGATGCGAAGCCGCCCCACTTCTGGTACGCGCCCAGCGAGCGCGGCCCGACGTAGAAGCCGTCTGCCATCACCCGGTCGCCCACCGCGACCCGGTTCACCTCTGCGCCGGTCCACACGATCTCGCCCGCGTACTCGAGCCCCGGCGTGTACGGCGGCTCCACCATGTGCTGGTACTGCCCGCTGCTCATCAACAGGTCGACCCAGCCCACCGCCGCGCTCTTCACGGCGACGACGATGTCCCGCGCGCCGAGCTCGCTCGTGGCGGGCGGCGGCTGCTCGACCAGCTCGAGATAGTGCTCGACGGCATCGAGCGGGGTTTCGCCGTACTCGCGCACCACGACGCGCTGGCCTGTGTGCATGGACAGCGCATAGCGCTGCCGCGCCGCGCCGCCAAATCGGCGCGGCGTTGCGGCGCGGATGCACTGTGCGCTGGGCGCCCCCGCGCGGGGTTTCCTACATCACCAGGCCGCCGTCGACGTCCAGGCAGCGGCCGTTGAAGTAGTCGCACTCCAGGGCGAAGCGCACGGCGAGCCAGATGTCCTCGGGGACGCCGATGCGACCGACGGGAATGGCGGCGACCAGGGCGTCGCGGGCCTTCTGGTTCATGCCCTGCGTCATGGGCGTCTCGATCATGCCGGGAGCGATGGCGCCGACGCGGACGCCGAACCTGGCGAACTCGCGCGCCCACGTGACGGTGTTGGCGGCGAGCGCGCTCTTGGCGGCGACGTAGTTCGACTGCCCGCGGTTGCCGTGGCGCGACACGCTCGAGATGTTGACGACGACGCCGGGGCGCGTCTCGCGCTCGGCCATGCGTCGCACGAGCTCGCGCGCCATGAACGTCGCGCCGCTCAGGTTGACGCCGATGACGGCGTTCCAGTCCTCGGTCGAGAGCGTCGTGATCTCGCCGGTCTTGCGGTCGCGCTTGACGAGCAGACCGTCGCGGATGATGCCGGCGTTGTTGACGAGCGCGTTGACGCCGCCGAGCTTCTCGTCGGCCCATGCCACGAACGCGGCGCAGTCGTCGGCATTGGACACGTCGAGCCTCCGCTTCTCGACGGAAGCGGGAAGCTCGGCGAGACCGGCTTCGTCGACGTCGCCAGCGGCGACGCGGGCGCCCGCCTCGCTGAGCTGCCTGGCGAAATACGCGCCCATGCCGCGGGCGCCGCCGGTGACGATGATTTTCAGATCTTCCAGTTTCATTCGGGGCCTTCTTTCACGGCGGTTCAGCCGCTTGTGTTGATCTTCTCGCGCAGCCACTCGCCGAGCTTCGGGTACAGCTCCTTCGATGCGCGCTTGCCTACCACGGCGCCGACGTGACCGCCGGGGATCGACAGCACCGATGTGTCCGGCGAACCCGAGCTCTCGCCCAGGGCCCGCGCCGCGGGCGGCGGACAGATGGCGTCGCGCTCGGTGACGATGGTGAGCAGCGGACACTTGATGTTCTCGAGATCCACGCGGCGGCCGGCGATGTGGTGCTCGCCGCGTACGAGCTGGTTCTCCTGGTAGAGCTCGCGGATGTAGCGGACGTAGGCCGCACCCGGGAACGGGATGTTCTCGCTCGCCCACTGATCGAGCGCCTGGAAGGCTTCCAGCCGCTGCGGATCCTCGAGCCGCTCGAAGAAGGTGACCCATTTGGCGATCTGCGAGGTGGGACGCAGTGCGATGAAGCCGCTCTGCATCTGCTGGGCGCTGATGTTGCCGGCCTCGGCGATCGCGTGCGGATCGAACCAGCGCGGATCGGTCATGGTGCCGAGGAAGCCGGCGTGCTCGAAGTCGATGGGGCCCGCGAGGTTCACCAGCGCCGCGACGGAGTCGGGCTCAAGCGCAGTGTGGATGGCCGTAAGCGTGCCGCCGATGCAGTAGCCGAGCAGACCGATACGCGAAACGCCGGTCTCGTGCGCCACGCGCCGCAGCATGCGTCCGATGCGGGCGACGACGCTGTCCCACTCGAGGTAGCGATCCTCGTCGTGAGGAACGCCCCAGTCGAGGCAGTAGACATCGAGCCCCGCGTCGAGCAGCGCCTGCACGACGCTGGCGCCGGGGCGCAGATCGAGCACGTACCAGCGGTTGATGAGCGACGGCACGAGCAGCACCGGCGGCCGCTCCCCGGGCTTGTCCGGGGAACGGAACCGGTACAGCGCTGCAGTGCCCTCGCGGAACAGCGTGTCGCGGGGCGTGGGCGCGGTGACCATCCTCTTCAGGCTCCCGTCACCATGTCGGCGCTCTTCGACACCGCCTCGAAACCGAGCTTGCGCCACTCGGCCGCGAGCTGGCTGGCGTAGGTCATCGACTCCTTCATGAGCTTGGCGGTCTCGTCCACGGCTTCCTGCGCGCGGGTGACGCTCTGCCCCTCGAGCTTGGCGAACTCGGTGCTCATCGACTCCATGCGCTCGACCTGCTGCTTGGCCATCTTGGTCCAGGCGTCCATGATTTGCTGCGGCTGCGTAAAACCGAAATTGAACATGATCCTTTTCCCTTCCCGCACGATTCTTGGTGTATTCCTTGTGCGGCGCCGCGAAGTTAGGTCCCGCCCTGGACCCTGTCAAGCCGATTTTGTTGCACCGCAACATTTTCCGTTGTGCAGCGCAATGCCCTTCCGGGCCAGCGACGCCCCGCGACCTGCAGCGCCTGGGGGATTCACGAAAAGGCGGGAAGGGTTTCTGGGTCGAGCGCTGTGGCGGCCTGGCGCGGCTCATCCAGTGGGTCGGCGCCGCGGTGCCTGCGACGGGCGATCTGCGGCAACGCGCACGCGAAAGAGCAGCGGCGGTTCAGCGTTTGCGCTTGCTGCCGCGGATCTCGCGCTTCAGGTCGGCCAGCTCGCGTCGCAGCTCCGCGATGTCGTCCGCTTCCTGGGCGCGGGAGACCGGCTCGTCTGCCTCGGGTGCTGGTGGGGGCGTGGGGGGCGGCCCCGGCTGCTGTTGCCCCCACAGGCGGCTCGAGACCAGTCGCGCGAGCGCGTCGCCAGCGCTGAACGGCATGGTGGCGAACGGGAAGTACGGCGCGACGGCCTGCGCCCCCTGCTTGGCCGAGAGGTACAGTTCCAGCGCTCCGGTCATGTACTTGCCGAAGAACTCGCCGAGCGCGTCGTCCTGCATGCGGATGAGCTGCATCAAGAGCGGCACTGGCAGCAGCCTCGCCGCGGGCGTTTCGAGGATGATCTGCGTCAGCATGGCCTGCGTGAGATCCTCGCCGCTCTTGGCGTCCACCACGCGCACGTCCGAGCCGCCGCGGATCTTCTCCGTCAGCTCCTCCTGCGTGACGTACTTGCTGGCGTCGGTGTCGTAGAGGCGCCGGTTGCTGTACTTCTTGACGACCACGGTGCTCATATTGCGTTGCAGCATCATGACCCCTAGGATGGCCCATGGCAAGGCCGTTCTATGTTGCGCCGCAAAATGGCACTTGACGCACATTATATCCGGGTATAGGTAGGTCGGCACGGCTGCGTGGTGCAGCGCAACAAGGAGGCGGGTCGATGCACCGTCCAATCAAGCAAGCGGGACCGACAGCGGCCGCGGCCATGCTGGCCCTCATGCTCCTCGTCGCGGGCGGCAGCGGTTGCAGTGCGGCCGCCGGCGGAACGGGCGAGTGCAGCGTCGGGGCGGACTGCGCCTCCGGTGCCTGCCAGGCTGGACGCTGCGTCGCCGCGACGGGCGGTGCAGGCGGCACGGGCGGCACGAGCAGCGGCGGCAGCGGCGGGGTGTCCGGTGCTGCGGGCCAGCCCTCCGACGGGGGACCCGGGGGCACGGGCGGCACGAGCAGCGGCGGCAGCGGCGGCAGCGCGGGCGCCGGCGGTTGCACGACCGCATGCTGCCCGAACCACGACGGCGTGATCGAGCGCAAGGAAGTGCCGCTCATGGCGGGACTCAGCGCGAAGTTCGTGGCGGCCGAGAACGCGCCGGTCGACACCGCCGGCACGCAGTCCGGGGGCACCCGCACCTGGGATCTGGCGGGCAGCCTGCCGGGCGATCACCTGGCGCTGGTCGCGACGCAGTCGGTGAAGGGCACCTGGTACGAGAAGAACTATCCGGGCGCCAGCTACGCCTCGAAGCTGTCCGATACGCAGAGCCTGCTCGGCGTGTTCCAGATCAACAGTACGTCGCTCCAACTGCTGGGCGTGGTGTCGCCGAACGGGGGCAACACGCGCACCCAGCTCAAGTACGCGCCGCCCGTGACGGTGCTCGCGTTCCCGCTGAAGATCGGCAAGACGTGGAGCTCCACGTCCAACGTGACCGGCTTCGCGCAGGGGCTGCCGGTGAACTACACCGAGAAGTACGCGTACAAGACCGACGCGGAGGGCACGATGAAGACGCCCTTTGCCGACTTCCCCGTGCTGCGTACGCAGGTCGTGCTGGCGCGCACGGTGGGGCTCGTGACCACCACGGTGCGCACGTACCTCTTCACCACCGAGTGCTTCGGCACGATCGCCTCGATCGTCTCGAAGGACAACGAGCCGAACGCCGAGTTCACGACCGCTGCCGAGGTGCAGAGGCTGACGCCATGAAGCGTGCGCTCTGGCTTCCAGTCCTTTTTTTCCTGCTCGCTACAGGTTGCATGTCAGCATTCCATCGCGGAGCCATGTCGGGGGAACCGAAGCACGCGACGTTCGCCCAGGTGGACGGCGTGCGTGTGCGCTACGTCGATGTCGGCGAGGGCCCCGCCGTGGTGCTCCTGCACGGCTTCGCGTCGTCGCTCGATACCTGGAACGGCATTATCCCGGTGCTCGCGAAGAAGCATCGGGTGATCGCGCTGGATCTGAAGGGATTCGGTTGGACCGGCCGTCCGCCGGGCGACTACTCGCCCCGCGCGCAGGCAAAGCTGGTGTTCGACCTCTTGAACCAGCGCAAGGTGGCTCACGTCGCCGTGGTCGCGCATTCCTGGGGCTGCTCGGTCGCGCTGGCGATGGCGCTCGCCCACCCGGAGCGGGTGGCACGGATCGCGCTGTACGACGCCTGGGTGTACGAGGAGCAGTTGCCGAGCACCTTCCAGTGGGCGCGCGCGGACGTGCTCGGCGAGGTGCTGTTCGGCCTGTACTACAAAGAGCTTCCCGCCGAGAAGATGGCGGCGGCTTTCTACGATCGGCGCTACGTCACCCAGCAGCTCGTCGACGAGGTGAAGGCAGCACTCGACCGTCCCGGCACGACGGCCGCGGCGCTGGCGGCCGTTCGCGGGCAGCGCTTCTACGCAGTCCAGCGGCGCTATCGGAAGATCGACAAGCCGGTCCTGCTCTTGTGGGGGCGCGACGATCGCGTGGCGCCGGTCTCGGTCGCGAACCGGCTGCTCCGCGACCTGCCCGACTCGAAGCTGATCGTGTACCCGCGCTGCGGGCACTTCCCGATGATCGAGGCGGAGTCGGCGTCGACGCGCGACCTCGTGCATTTCATCGGCGATGGCGCGACGGCGTCGGCCGAGCCCACGCCCGCGCACTCCGCGCAGTCTCCGGCGCCGGCGCCGGCGCCCGCGCCCGCCGCGGCGCCGGAGACTGCGCCGCCGCCTGCAGCCAAGCCCCCGCAGACTGGATCCTGAGCCATGCCGAGCGCCGTTGCCAGAGCAGCTGCCAGGGTGCGGACTGTCGCACTCCTGCTGCTGCTTGCGCTGACGGCGGCGCCGCCAGCGTGGGCGACGGGCCTTTCCGATCATGGCGAGGACCTACGCCACGCGCCAAAGCACATCGTCAAGCTCGCCGGCTACTACCGGTTGCGCCTCGAGGCGCTCACGAACCTCGACCTGGGTCGCGGGCCCACGCCGTCGAGGCAGCTCCTGTACCCGGTGCCGCTGGCGGATCCCAACGCGCAGACGCTGACTCGCGGGGACATGCGGCTGCGCACCGACTTCGCGGTCTACTCGCCCGGCGGCGGGCTGGCCGTCAAGGCGCGCATCGACTCGCTCGACAACGTCGCGCTCGGCAGCGCGCCCGAGGGCATTCCGGCGGGAACGACCACGCAACAAGCGTCGCCCACGCCCGTCCGTATCAAGCGCGTCTACGGTGAAGCGCTCACGCCGTTCGGGCTGCTCGCTGCCGGCCGCATGGGCAGCCAATGGGGGCTCGGCATGCTCACGAACGGCGGCGACTGCACCGACTGCGACAGCGGCGACGCGGTCGATCGCGTCGCGTTCGTGATGCCGCTGCTCGGGCACCTGCTGGCGGCGGCCTACGATTTCTCCGCGACGGGGCCGTTCGTGCCGAGCCGCACGGGCACGCGGAGCATCGATTTCGCGCCGAGCGTCAACGTGCACACGCTCACCTTCGCCTTCATGCGCTACCACAGCGCCGAGGCGCGGGAGCGGCGGCGCAAGGCGGGGCTCGGCACGTTCGACTACGGCGCGTACTACTCGCACCGCTGGCAGAAGAACGACATCCCAGCGACCTATCTAGCGACGGCCGCACCCGTGCCCATCGATTCGTCGCAGGTGATGATGCGTGGCTACAACGCCGACGCGATCGATCTGTGGCTCCGGCTGGTGGCGCCCGGCGTGCGCATCGAGGCGGAGGGTGCGTGGCTGCACGCGCGCGTCGCGCAGCCTTCACTGATCCCCGGCACGCTCCTGAACAGCCCCGTCACGTCCAACCAGCTCGGCGCCGCGCTCGAGAGCGACTTCGGCGCCGCCGACGACCCGGTCGGGGTGGGCCTCGACGCGGGCTATGCGAGCGGAGACTCGGCGCCGGGGTTCGGCGCGTTTCCGGTGGCCGGCGCCTCGGCGCCGCAGCCGGGCGATCTCGACGGTGCGCAGTCCAACCCGCCCTACGACAACACCGTCAACAACTTCCGCTTCCATCCCGACTACCACGTCGACCGCATCCTCTTCCGCGAGATCATCGGCACGGTGACGGACGCGGTGTACGTGCGTCCGCACGCGCGGCTGAGCGTGTTCAACGTCTCCAGCGGCACGCTGGAAGCGCGGGCGGCCGTGATCGCGTCGTGGGCCGTCAACGCCCAGTCGCCGCCCGGGCAGAAGCGGCCGCTTGGCGTGGAGGTCGATCCCACGCTCGCCTACATGAGCAGCGACGGCTTCGAGCTCGCGCTCGAGCAAGGCACGCTGTTCCCGCTGTCCGGCCTCGACAATACCGGGCTCCACAAGAAGGCCCAGCCCGCGCAGAGCTGGCGGCTGCGCTTCACGTTCCTGTTCTGAGGGCTTCATGCACGATCTTCGCACTCTCGTCCTGTGCTCGGCGGCCCTGCTCCTGTGCGCGGCCTGTAGCGACGGCGCGGCCAATCCCAAGGCGCGCGGCGCCTACACCGGACCGCCGCCCCAGACGCTGAGCTGCGTGCCGAACCTGGACGGGCGGATCGATGCGACGGAGATCCAGCCGGCGATCGGCGTCACGCTGTCGTATCTCGTCTCGCCGCCCGGCACCGAGAGAACGGTGAACGTGGCGGGGACGCTCGATTCGAAGGGCAACCACTACTGGGACATGTCGGTCGACTACGCCAGCGACCAGCTCGCCCACATCGAGCCGATGGCGATCGCGGGCAAATGGTACGAGGCGTCGTTCCCGAAGGACGCCTTTGTCGCGCCCTTCGACCCGGCGGGCAGCATCGAGCAGATCCTGCGCGAGGACGACCAGGCGGTGCGGCTTCTGGGGCTTGCTTCGGAGAAGAAGGATCCCTCCGACGGACGCACGCTGCTCGTCTACCAGCAGCCGGTGTCCCTCTTGAAGTTCCCGCTGTCGCCCGGCGAGAAGTTCGTGTCCACGGGGACCATCCAGAACGGCACGCTGCACGGGCTACCCTATGCCGGCAAGGACATCTACAAGGTCAGCGACGACGCGACGGGCGAGCTGAAGCTCCCGCAGCTGACCTTCACGCAGGTGCACCGCGTGCGCACCAAGGTAACGAACCAGCCCTCGGTGGGCACGAGCACGACCCAGGAGCAGGTGTCGTTCTACTTCGAGTGCTTCTCGGAGGTGGCGCGCATCACCAGCCTGCAGAACGAGACGAAAGCGGATTTCACGACGGCGTCCGAGGTGCGACGCCTGGGTATCGACCCCTGAAACGGAAGGACGAGAGAAAATGTTCGGTTGGGATATGAGCAAGAAATGGTTCGACCGCTGGGAGAATGCGACGGCGGAGTATCTCGAGCACTGGCTGAAGAGCCCGCTGTTGCTCGAGCCGGCGGGCGCCTGGCTCACGGCCATGATGAAGGCGAAGACCGCGAGCGATCGCGCCGCGGCCAACTGGTGGGGCGGGCTGGGTCTGCCCACGAAGCGCGATCAGGAGCGGGCGCTGCACGCGCTGAACCAGCTCGAGAGTCGCCTGAACGATCTGGAAGAGAAGCTCGAAACCCTGAAGAGCTGAAGCGGGGAGGAGTACCGTCATGTTGGATATCACGCCCTATATGGAGCTGAAGAGCGCGCCGCACGCCGTGTTCGACGCGCTCCCGGAACGACGCAGCCGGCCGCGCTTCATGGTGCCGACCGGCGACGGGGACTACCGCGCGGTGACGTGGGGGTCGTTCGCCGACAGCATCCGCCGCGCGGCTCTGTTCCTGGCCGCGGCGGGGCTCCAGCCGGGAGACCGCGCGACGGTGTTTGCTCCGAACCGCGTCGAGTGGATGTCCGCGGCGCTGGCCATCCAGGCGGCGGGTGGCGTGATGGTGCCGATCTATCCGGCCAGCACGGCGGAGCAGGCGGCCTACGTGGTGGAGCACAGCGATGCGCGCTTCGTGTTCGTGGATACGGCCGCGCTGCTCGGGCGGATCTTCATCGCGTGGCCGCGCTACGCGAACGTCGACCGCATCGTGCTGCTGGACGACGCCCTCGACGCTGAAAAGGTGTTGACCGGGCTGCGTGCCGAGGGGCGCGCGCTGCCGGGTGCGGCGGAGGTGGAGAAGCGGGTCGTGTCCTGGTCGCGCGTCCAGGCGCTCGGCGCCGCCCGCGACGCGGAAAAGCCCGGCGAGTTCGAGCAGCGGCTCGGCGCCATCTCGCTCGATGCGCCTGGCATGATGCTCTACACCAGCGGCACGACCGGCAACCCCAAGGGCGTTCCGCTCACGCACCGGAACGTGGGCGTGAACGGACGCGACTGGCTGCGCTGCAACGCGCCGCTGCTCGACGAACAGGCCGTGGACCTGCTCTGGCTGCCGATGAGCCACATCTTCGGGTTCGGCGAGGCGTGCCTCGGCAACACGCTGGGCTTCACGACGTACCTCACCGATCCGGCAAATGCTCTCGCGGAGCTGCCGCGCGTCAGGCCCAACGTGTTCATGAGCGTGCCGGCGTATTGGGAGAAGCTCGCGATGCAGGCGTTGACGGAGAGCGACCGCGACAAGAAGAGAGCGAAGCTCGCGGAGGTGACCGGTGGCCGGCTGGAGTTCTGTCTCTCTGGCGGTGCGGGTCTGAAGCGCGAGGTGAAGGAGCTGTTCTACGACTGCGGCCTCTTGATCATCGAGGGCTACGGTCTGAGCGAGTGCTCGCCCACGCTCACGCTCAACCGCCCCGGCGAGTTCCGCTTCGACTCGGTGGGTAAGCCCCTGCCAAGCGTCGAGCTCAAGCTGGCCGAGGACGGAGAGATCCTGGCGAAGGGCGACAGCGTATTCGGTGGCTACCACAAGGACCCGGACGCCACGCGCGAGGCTTTCACCCAGGACGGCTGGCTCAAGACCGGCGACGTCGGGCGCTTTACGGAGGACGGCTTCCTGCAGATCGTCGATCGCAAGAAGGAGATCCTGGTGACGGCCGGCGGCAAGAACGTGCCGCCCGCCAACATCGAGCTGCGCTTCGCCGACGACCCAGTGATCGCGCACCTGGTCGTGTACGGCGACGGCAAGAAGTATCTGGTCGCGGGTGTGTGGCTCGACCCGGAGACGGCCGACGCAGAGCTTTCGCGCCGCGGCGCTCGGCCCGCCGCGCGCAAGAAGGCGCTGGAGGAACTGGTGCAGGAGCGCATCGATCGCGTCAACGCGGAGCTGGCGCGCTACGAGCAGGTCAAGCGGTTTATCATCATGGACACGCCGCTCACGGTCGCCGGCGGGCTCATGACCACCACGCTCAAGCTCCGGCGCAAGAAGATCTACGAGGCCTTCAAGGACCAGTTCGAGGCCATCTACGCACCATGAAGCGCTGGCTGAACCTCGCGACGCTTGGAAAGCGCCAGCCCCGCGTGGGGCTGACGCCTTCCGATATCGTGCATCACGAGAACAAGTGGCGTCTGTTGCGCTACCGACGTCGGCCGGGCGTGAAGGCACTAGCCACGCCGATCGTGATGGTGCCGTCGCTCATCAACCGCCACTACGTGCTCGATCTGATGCCGGAAAAGAGCCTGGTGGAGTATCTGGTCGGGCGCGGACACGACGTGTTCATGGTCGACTGGGGCACGCCCGGCGACGAGGATCGCTATCTCGACTTCGACACCATCTGCGACCGTTACATCGCCCGCGCGCTCTCTGTTGCGACGCGGAAGGCCGGGACCGGGCGCGCGCACCTGTTCGGCTATTGTCTGGGCGGTACACTGACCGCCATCCACGCGGCAGCGCGGCCGGAGCGGGTCGCGACGCTGATGGCGCTGGCGGCGCCCGTCGACTTCTCGGATGAAGGGCTCCTGTCGACCTGGACGCGCACGAAGAGCTTCGACCTGGACGCACTGGTCGGCGCGCTCGGCAACGTGCCGTGGCAGCTGATGCAGGCGTCGTTCCAGATGCTCAGGCCGACGCTCAACCTGTCGAAGTCGGTGCACCTGCTCGACCGCGCCTGGGACGATCAGTTCCTCGATGGCTTCCTCGCGCTCGAGAAGTGGGGGAACGACAACGTGTCGTTCCCCGGGGAGTGCTACCGCCGGTACATCCAGGAACTGTACCGCGACAACGCCCTCGTCAGCGGGCGCTTCACCCTGAGCGGGCGCCCGGCGCGGCTCGAGAACATCCAGTGCCCTACGCTCGCCGTCACCTTCGAGCACGACAATATCGTGCCGTGGAAGAGCGCAGCCGCCCTCGTGGACCACGCCGGCGCGGCCGACAAGGAGCGGCTGCATCTGCCGGGCGGCCACGTCGGCGCGGTGGTATCGCGCAAGGCCTCGAAAGGGCTCTGGCCGGCGCTGTCGAAGTGGTGGAGTGAGCGGGACGCGCTGGGAGAGCCGGCGTAACGGGTGTTGTCGCGCCGCACGCCGGAGTCGAGCGACATGAGGCAACCGACCCCGTGATCGACCGGGCGCTCGTGCGGAACGGCAGCTACAGCAGCGACTTCAGGTCGAGCATCTCCTCGACGTTCGGCAACAGGATGAGCTCGACGCGGCGGTTCTTGGCGCGGCCCGCGGGTGTGCTGTTGCTGGCGACGGGGTCGGTCGAGCCGTAGCCGGAGGCGCTCCAGTGCTTCGGATCGAGGCCGCCGCCCGGGTCCTTCTTGGCGTCGGCCGGCGTGATCAGGAACACGAGGACCTGCCGCGCGCGCATGAGCGACAGCCCCCAGTTGTCGTGGAATTCCTCGGCGGGACGATGCCAGAAAACCCGGGCCAGGGCGAGGGCATCCCGGACGAGAAGAACGGGCGACACCGCGTCGAGCACTGGCCGCGTCGGGCTACCGATCGGTGTCGCTGATTTCCGGCGCCTCTTACGCGCCAGAGCACCTCCAGCCAGCCGCGTGGCGGAATGCGGAGCGGCGAGCGCGCGTTGCGTCCGTGCGTATCCCGGGGCGTGTGCGAGCGTTCGCTCTCGGCAGCATCTCGCTGCCCGGTTGTCGCGGCGTCGCTCATCAGTGTTTCCCCGACAATCTGGGGCGAATCGCAGCGCCTGTCACCAGCGTCCCTTTCCCGTGAAAATCGCGATACCCTTCTCGACCATGAACATCCGGTCCATCCCGCCCGAACTCCGCGAAAAGTGCGTCAACACGATCCGCTTCCTCGCCGCCGACGCGGTGGAGAAGGCGAAGAGCGGACATCCCGGCACGCCAATGGGCGCGGCCGACATCGCGTTTGTGCTGTGGAGCGAGTTTCTGCGCTTCGACCCGGATGCGCCGGACTGGGCGAACCGCGACCGCTTTGTGCTCAGCGGCGGGCACGCCTCCATGTTGCTCTACTCGCTGTTGCACCTGTCCGGTTACCCGCTGCCGCTCGAGGAGCTGAAGCGCTTCCGCCAGCTCGGTTCGAAGACGCCGGGGCATCCCGAGTTCGGGCACACGGTGGGCGTGGAGCTCACGACGGGGCCCCTCGGCGCGGGCTTTGCGACGGCCGTCGGCATGGCGCTCGCGGCCAAGATGATGGCTGCGCGCTTCAACCGGCCGGGCGAGGCGATCATCGACAGCCACGTCTGGGGGCTGTGCGGCGATGGTGACATGCAGGAGGGCGTCTCGGCCGAGGCCGCGTCGCTTGCTGGCCACATGGGGCTCGGCAACCTGATCTTCGTCTACGACAACAACGACATCACGATCGAGGGCAACATCGACGTGGCCATGGGCGAGGACGTGGCGCGGCGTTTCGAGGCGTACAACTGGTACGTCCAGAAGATCGACGGGCACGATCACGAGGCGATCCGTTCCGCGCTCTACCTGGCGAAGAAACAGACGCTGAAGCCGTCGCTGATCGTCGCCAAGACGATCATCGGCAAGGGCGCGCCGACCAAGCAGGGCACGCGCGGCGTGCACGGCTCGCCGCTCGGTCCCGAGGAGATGGCGCGCGCGCGCGCCGCGGCGCACTGGCCCGATCAGACGTTCTTCGTCCCGCCGGAGGTGCGCGAGGTGTGGTCGGCGCGCGCGGCCGAGGAGCGGGCCGCGCATTCTGCTTGGAACAAGCTGTACGACAAGTGGCGCGCGGACAATCCGGACCTTGCCAGGCTCTGGGACGTGCACCAGAAGCTCGAATGCCCCGCCGACCTGCCCGAACAGATCGCCGCGGCTGTGGACGAGAAGACGGAGGCGACGCGCGTGCTCTCCGGGCTCGCGATCCAGAAGGCGACGGAGCTGGCGCCCTGGCTGGTAGGTGGCGCGGCAGATCTCGAGCCGTCGACGAAGACCGGCATCAAGGGTGCGCCGAGCGTGATCAAGGCGTCGGTCGCGTCCGACGAGCTGCCGGACGCGGCGTTTGCCGGACGGAATCTGCACTTCGGAATCCGCGAGCACGCGATGGGCTCGATTGGCAACGGCATGGTGCTGTATGGCGGCTGGCAGACGTATTGCGCCACGTTCATGGTCTTCTCCGACTACATGCGCCCGCCGATCCGGCTTGCGGCGCTGTCGAAGATCCCGACCATCTTCATCTTCACGCACGACTCGTTCTGGGTGGGCGAGGACGGCCCGACGCACCAGCCCATCGAACAGCTCTGGGCGATGCGGATGATCCCGGACGTCGTACTGTGGCGCCCGGCGGATGCCGTCGAGACGGCGCTGGCCTGGGGGCACGCCGTCGCACGTCCGGACGGTACCCTGCCGAGCATCCTGATCCTGACCCGGCAGAAGTTGCCTGCCTTCCAGCGGCCGGCGGGCTTTTCGCCGCGCGACGTCTGGAAGGGTGCATACACGGCCGCCGAGGCGGACGGAGGCACGCCGGATGTCGTCATCCTGGCCACCGGCTCCGAGGTCGGCGCATCGCTCGAGGCGCGCGAGCTGCTCGGGAAGAAGGGAACGAAAGCCCGTGTGGTTAGCGTGCCGTCGGTGGAGCGCTTCAAGGCGCAGCCGCAGAGCTATCGCGACCAGCTCCTGCCGCCGGGCGTGCCGCGCGTCAGCGTGGAAGCCGGCCGCACCGACGGCTGGTATCAATTCCTGGGCGATCGCGGTCTCGCCATCGGGCTCGACCACTTCGGCGCTTCGGCTCCGGGCGAGGAGCTGTGCGAACAATTCGGCTTCACCGGCGAGCGTGTCGCCGCGCGCATCGGCGATTGGCTGGAGAACTGACGACCCGGGGGCATGACTCCGGGCAGTCCCCGCGGCGCCGGCCCTTGAAATCCACGCTCGATTCCACTTTCGTACGCGGAAAAGAGGTGCAGCATGAGGACACGGACTTATTCGTTCGTCGCAGGCTCGGCGTTGCTGCTCTGCGCGGCGAGCGGTTGCCATAGCGACAAGAAGGCGGCGGCAAAGGCCGCGCCCAGCGCGGCAGCGCCGGCCGTGAGCGCGGCGGCGCCCGACGACACACCGAAGGGCTGCCAGGCCTCCGGCGACAAGCCCGTGCAGATTGGTACCGTGCTCGGCGACGTCGAGGGCTTCGGCCAGGACGGGACGAAGCTCTACTACACGTCCTGGCAGCTGTACGGCAGCCGCGGCGACTTCGGGTGGGTCCGCAAGGACGGCCAGGCTGGCCGCACCGTGGCCTCGCTCGCGCTCGAGCCGCAGAGTCTCGCGGTCGGAGACAAGAACGTCTACTTCACCACGGGCATCCGCCTGATGAGCATTTCCAGGACGGGCGGCGATGCGCACAAGCTCGTCGACGTATTCTCGTCGAAGCACATCGCGCTCTTCGGCAAGGATGTCCTCGGTGTTCCTGGCGACTACGGGCCGTACGATCGCCTGGCGAAGATCGCGAAGACAGGCGGCGCCGTGACCGAGCTGGCCAGTGGGGATCGCCCCAAGGTGAAGGACACGCCGAACGGTTACAGCAGCGTGCGCGCCGACGATCACGCGGCCTACGTCACCGACTCCGGCAACGGCCGCATCCTTGCGTTCCCCCTGCCCAAGGGAAAGTACAAGGTGCTCGCTTCGCACCTCGCAAAGCCCTTCGATCTGGTGATGGGCGAGTCGACGCTCTACTTCAACCAGGCGCTCGACGGGCAGCTCATGAGCGTGTCGAAGAAGGGCGGCAAGGCGAAGAAGCTCGCCAAGGGCCTGGTGAAGAACGCGCGCATCGCCGGCGACGACCGGAGCCTGTACGCGGCCTTCGCCGGCAAGGGAGAGGACGATCCGCAGGCGCTCTCCGCGATTTCTCCCGCGGACGGCAAGGTGGAGCCCTTCGCTATCGTCCCCAGCCTGCAGACCGTGTCGGCCATCGCGGTCGACAAGGCCTGCGTCTACTGGGTGGTCCGGCAGGACGCGGGCAAGAGCGTCGTGTACGCGCGCAAGCGCTAGGCGCACGCACGTCAGGGGGCTTCGTAGCGCGTAGTTGGTATGAACGCTCCCGCATCGGCTGCGGGCCTGGGAGATAGCGGCGGAAACGTCTGCGGAACGCCGCCTGGACCCGGCACGTCGCGGCAAGCGGAGTGTCTCGAGGGGCTGCGGCAGGTCTTAGGGCGCCGCGTTGGCGCTTCGCGCACACACCCACACCAGAACCCCCTCTGGGTCCCCGACGATCGTGCGGTCAGGAAGGACACAAGTCGGTGTGGCACTCGAGCGGCTGGCCGGGGACCTTGCAGCATATCTCGCGCGGGTCCTGACAGCCACCATCCAGCGCGCCGCAGATGCAGTGGCCGTGCCCGTCGTCCCCACCGATGCAACAGGCGCCGCTGACGCACGTGGCGGCGATCCCGAAGTATCGCTCGCAATCGTTGCCAAGGCGAGATCACCCCACCGTAGCCTGGACATGGAGGTCATTCCCGGGCGACACACAGCCGCGGCGGCTGTCGGCCCACGCTGCAACCGTCAGGCTCGGGATTGGCAGTCTCACGCTCCCGATGTAGTCGCCATAGCGGTTGGCTTCGTAGGGGCACGGAACGTAGGTCGACTCCTCGGGATTGTTGAACGGTGAGGTCAACTCGAGGTTGTGCAACCCGGGTTCGCCCGTGTCGATGGCGTTTTCCTCCGTGAGGTCGACGTACGCAATCCAGATCCGGCGTTGACCCTCGGCGCTCGAGTCCGGCGTTGTCGCGAGACTGGGTTCGGTCGTGGTGTCCCCCGAACGTCGAGCCTGAAGAGGCTGCGGACCGCAAACCATTTCATGCGACGGGTTCGGTTTTTCCCACTCATTTGCACTTGCCGCGCTTGACCTTGTTTCTCGGCCCCCGAAATTTCTCGAGCTGCTGAATCAGCCTGTTCAGCTGATCACGAGTGAGCGGGTCCTTGTATGCTTCCCGGAACGCCCAAGGTCGTACTACGGCAATCCGGCCGAGCTGTGTGACTTCAATTTGGACGGCAACAGATCGTCGCCAAGCGGGCAGAGCATCGTCATCCGCTGCCGCCCGCAGGAAGCCAGCACGAATCCCCAACCGGCCCACCCGATCCCACCATCGCAGCGCATTCTCTCCCGGGCAGCGTGACGAGTTGGAGATCGACCAGGCGGTGCCTGGCATCAGGGATGAGCGCGGGTTGCTGCATACGCCCGGAGCATCCGCACCGCGCGGCGTGGTATCCCCCGCTCAGTGAGCGGCTCACCCGCGATCCACTGCTGATAGTGCAGTACCTCATGCGAAAGTGAACATACGAACTCGGCCAGCGCATCATCACGTCCCAGCTCGCGCGAGAGTTCCCGGTAGTCTCCGGTCGCCAGGCGTATGTAGGGTTCCTCGCGTCGGTCCCACGGCGCGAAGAACGACGCCGATGCCTCTTCTCCGTGAACGGTGATGATGCGCCGCTTGGGGCTCAAGTATACGGGTACGCGCATAGGAAACTCGTACCTCTCGCGCAGCCACTTCAAGTAGCGCACCAGTGCCCTGCGCACGACCGGATCTCCCCGATGCCCGCGCAGCCGTATTCCAGATCGTTGCCTTCTCATCTGCAGTCTTTTCGATGCGGCTTCGACGGTGTATGGCGCTTTGGCTCCTTGGGCGGGTTTCGAGGCTTCCAACCAGCGCCCCGCCCAGGGCGCCCACGTCCATGCCGATAACGCCGCCGGCGACTGTTCCGACGAAGCAGCGTCCAAGCAGCCCGCGCCCCCACGGATCGCCGATGCTCAGCGCATTCGCCCCCGGCCAACTCCAGAGCGTCCTCGTCCGCGTCAGGAACCCGAACCTGTCCGTCGTCAGGAACGTACCGAGCGCGGGTGACCATACCCGAGCGCGGAAGTCGTGCGTGCCTCCCGCGAGCCGAGTGTACCACCTGCCCTGCCAGCGGACGGGCTGCTCGAACGGTTGGCCGTCGATGGCGGGGGCCGGCGTGCTCGAGTCGGCGGGGAGCAGCTTGCCGAAGGCGGTGTACCTGTAGCCGCCGAGATCGCTCGCTGGCGGGCGTCCTGCCGGACTGCGGGCGCGTCGTGCCTGCAAGGCGTGATCACGACGGCCCCAGGATACCCCTTGAAGCGTTCCTTGATGACGTCGTCACGTGGCGGCAATCGCGAGCGAAGTATTCGGCTGACGGCGGCCGGCCCCGTTGCCTGGGCGCCGGCAATTCACTATCCTGGACAGAGGTTTTCTACTGGGAGGGCTCACATGCCGTCATGCCATCGCGTTCGTAGCTGGATCGCCGCGGGGGCGGCACTGGGCTTGTTGGTTTCCCTCGGGCTGCCAGGCTGCGGTGGGAGCGAGGATAGCTCGGGTGGCTCGGGCGCCTCGGGTGGCTCGGGCGCCTCGGGTGGCCAGGGAGACGCGGCACCGCCCCCGGATTCCTCCACTGCGGACGCCAACCCCTCCGACGCAGAGGCCGGAACCGATGGCGGCGGACTCGCGCCGGTACACGTGCCCTGGGAATCCAAGTTCCACCTCTTGCCCCAGGACAGCGCTGGCTTCTCGATCCTGGTCCCCTCCCCGGATTCGCGTATCGTCTACGTCAGCGCGAGCACGGGGGACGACACCTCGGGAAAGATTTACGCCAAGAACAGCCCCGAGCTGGGCGCCGATCCCTTCTTGCCGAGCGGCAAGATCCAGCCCTTCAAGACGATTGCCAAGGCGCTGACCAACGCACGCAGCGGCTTCCCGGATTGGGTCCTGCTCCAGCGCGGCGACACCTGGACGATCTCTTCGACGGTTGACGCGATCTCGGGCCGCTCGCCGACCGAGCGTTCGTTGATCGGTGCCTACGGTAAGGCCGCGGCGCGACCGCTGGTGCGCACGGGCACCGCTACCGGAGTTCGATTCTGGAAGACAATCCGCTTCTCCGCCGTCGTCGGGATCAGCTTCTATGCGCACCAGCGCGATCCCGACGGGGCCGACTTCGTCGGCTTCGGACAGGTGAAAACGCCCAGCGGTTTCTGGGTCTATGCCGATGACCCGAAGACGCCCGCGGCCACCGTGCTGATCGAGGACTGCTCCTTCCGCTTCTACAGCAACAACGTGGTCCAGGGACCAAGCCCCAGCCAGGACATCGTGGTCCGCCGGTGCCAAATGCTCGACGACTACAGCACCAGCAGCCACTCGAAGGGGATGTACACCCACGGCGCCTCGGTGCTGCTGGAGGAAAACCTCTTCGACCACGACGGCTGGTACAAGCAGTCCTATGTGACGCTCAACGACCCGGCCGAAGGCCAAGCCACCTTCTTCAATCACGACACCTACTTCACCAACACCGGCGACACGATCTTCCGGCGGAACCTGTTCTTGCGGGCCTCGAGCATCGGCAACAAGTTCACCGCAAACCCGCCCGGCACGACGGACACGGTGATGGCCCAGAACGTGCTGCTCGACAACAACCTCTACGTAGAGGGAGAGATCGGCGTGTCCGCGGGTGGTAACACCGACAACGACAACGGCTACCGTTTCAAGAACTTCATCATCCGCAACAACGTGCTCCTCGACATCGGGCGCGGCCGGCCCACCAACCGCAGCCTGGGTTGGGGGATCGACGTGAACGATTGGGATGGCGGAGAGGTCTCCGGCAACTACTTCTTGCACTGGGGTAGCGCGCAGGTGAAGAACATCTACGCGCTCAGTGTCATCGGCAACACCCGGCAGGTCACAATTGTCGGGAACGTGGTGCACGGGCTTGATTCCGACAAGTACGCGGTGACGATCGACGCGCAGCCCAAGGAGCAGCTCGTCTTTTCTGAAAACCAACTTCAGTTTTCCGGCGGCACGATGAAGCTGGTGGACAGCGCCTACCTGGCGGCAGGGACCTTCACCAAGAACCTCTACGACTCGGGCGCGAGCTCCGCTCCCTTCCGAGCCGGCGGCAAAGGCGTGGACTTCGCCGGTTGGCAGGCAGCCGCGGGTGATGTCGGGGCGAGCTTTGCAGCACTCGGGTACAGCGACCCGGGCCGCACGGTCGAGTCCTACATGGCCACGCTGGGCAAGCCCGCGACCCTCGATGCATTCATTGCCGCGGCCGAGGCTCAGTCCAAGCAGAACTGGAAGCCTGCCTACACCGCCGCCGCCGTCAACGCCTACGTGCGGGCGGGGTACGCGGTCCCGGCGCCCTGAGGCGGCGAGCCCGGCAGTACGCGGTGGAGCGCCCGGAGCACGAGCTTGCTCTACCTGCCGGGGCGGCCTAGGGACGTAGGGGTGAAGTGGCCGACGGCCGGCTGGTTGGCGTGCGCACTGCTCTGCGCCCTACCCGCCCATTCGGGCGCGGACGGCGGTCCGCGGGTCGACCCAGTGGTCGTTACGGAGGGCACACAGAAGGTGCAGGCTAGCGAGCTTGGTTTCTTGCTCGGGGGGCTGCACGAGTTCGAGAGGGCGAGCCTGGGCACGTCGGGCGCCGAAGCTCGCCGGGTATTCGTTCGACGACGCCTCGTACCCCAGCTCTTGACGGCGTAGGCGGCTCGCATCGACGGTCGCGCTTGCGCACCCGAGGTTTTGGCGCGGATCCACGAGCAGCTGCACCATGCCCTAACAGATCAGCTCCGCCGCGATTCCGATGCATCGCTCTCGAGCGCGGATACCGTCGTGCGCCTATGGCGGAGAGACGCCGCGGCTACCGCGAGAAGGGGATCCCGGCGTCACAGCTGCCGGCCGAAGTAGTCGAGCCCCTCATCGGACAGGTGATGGCTGCCCCGGACGACAAGATTCTCGAGATCGGCGAGATCGAGTCGCAGGACATCCCCAAGCCACCGGGGCTGTTCGACTCCTTCGTCTGCGAGGAATGTGGCGACACGGTTGTGGAGAAGTACGGCCGGCACTGCTACAGCGCCCACGGCCTGCCGCGGCTCTCGCGCGCACGCGCCGTGCCGCTGGCCTCGTCCGCAGCGCGATGCAGACGTCCGAAGTGCGCCGCAAGCGCGCCGAGGACAAGCTCGCCGACGCGGTGGCGTCACTGCTGTCGCGCGGGTAGCGCCCGCGACTGAGCCTGAGCAGGAATCGGAGGCGGCACCGGTGCAGGCGTGACTCCGCCTGGAAAGTGCAAGCCGCTCCCGCTCCCGTCCGCGGTCGCCGACGCTGACGCCGCCACCATCACGGGCAAGCTGGGCGACAACGGCGCGCCCTCGACTCCAGAACCGTCAATCTTGCTGACAATGTCCCGGGTCCACCGGAGGCGGCGGACCGATCTTCCGCTCCATGAGCTCGCGCCCGAAGTCGTGCCGCGCCGTCAAGACGAACACATGGTTGTCGTCGAAGCGGTAGAGGAGCCAGATGTTCCGTGC